>OKVU01000120.1_pt1 | contig 51190 bp, 46 predicted proteins | sample 1606901 | NCBI WGS metagenome assembly OKVU01 (sample SAMN03281017, study PRJEB24777) | human gut metagenome | isolation source: fecal sample PR221 from 1 month old male Chinese infant, caesarean... | reverse complement strand
AGTCTGACATCAAGAGCGCGGTAGCCTTTTTTAATATTTCATTTTCCATTTCAATACGTTGTAGCTTTTTCCTGAGCTCACGGATTTCAATTTGTTCCGGGGTAATGGGGGAGGCTTTTGGTGTTTTTCCCTGCCGCTCATCACGTAATTGTTTCACCCATCGCGTCATTGTGGAAAGGCCGACATCCATAGCGCTGGCTGCATCTGCCACGGTGTAATTCTGGTCAACGACCAGTTGAGCGGATTCGCGTTTAAACTCTGCGCTGAAATTTCTTTTTTTCATTATGGCACCTGTGTTGTTCTGAGGTGAGCATATCACCTCTGTTCAGGTGGCCAAATTCAGTAAACCACTTCATTTTGCCTGCCATAACAACAACATTACTCCCATCGCCTGATAGGTCTTACCCATGCCAACCTCATCGGCGAGAAGTGCCAAGTGTTGTTTACTCAGCAAATTCCACAACCCAGCCACCCCTTCTGCCTGCTTCGCCGCCATGCTTGAAGCACCGGATTGATACTGCCAGTGCATATCAGTCGCATCGAAATTCATCACGGCTGAAACCTCAACCGGAGTAATGATCTGTTTTAACTTATTCGCCATAACTACAGTCTTTCCTGATAGCTGCGAGATAACGCAGGCTAGCGGCATCGCTAGTTAGAGGTGGAATTGCAACCTGTAGAGACTCCCACAAGTGCACTGCCACAGATATGGCTTCAGCCCCTTGTTTGTGACGGATGCTTTTAACACGCTTTCTTGCCAGAGCGGCCAGAGTGTTAACTTCTTGGGCCAGAAACCAGTTAAATACTGGCTGAGTCGGTTGACTTATACGCTCCCTGGCTATTTCAGCCAATTCCTGTAAGCAACCAGGTTCACTGAACAAACGACGATACAGCTGAGTGCCATCGTCCGCGTCTGCTAGCCAGTTGCGCCGTTGTTGGATAGCCTGAAAGAGGCGGAAATAGCTAGTGGCATCTAAATTCATGACTTGCGCCATCCCCTCACTTTGCTCTTCATCCTGCGCTCCAGCACAGCGCAGCATAAGGCGATCGCTCAATGCGGGATCCGCTGAATTCAGATAGCTGTTAAGTAAGTCATCTAGCGACTTAAAGCTCAACGCACGCCGGTGTTCAATACCGCTTTCAACGATCATGCCCTGCCAGTCGGTTATTCCAGTTCTACGAAGGGTATAAAAGGGGTTATCCAATACGGCATTGCTTTTTAATACCGCCAATTGCCGGGGCGACTTCAGACCTATACCGGTAGCTTTCCATACCAATTCATTTGCCCCGTTGATACCGGGCAATATTAGTTGATAACCTGACACAGGCTTACCACCGAACCATTGTCCGGAAATCTGATACTCACATCGAGTCCAGTCAAAAATAACGGTCAGATCGAAAGGTAGAAGTTCATCCGGCTCCAGCGCTTCTTCCTCCAACAATGATTCACTGGCGAAATTCTCTTCATTAACATCATCCCATTCTTTGCCGCAAATTGTGGTGTTACGAGAGACTGAATGCACAATTCCCGCTTCTACATTCCAGTTTGCCTCAGGTAAGCTGCTGCAACCCGGGTTGGTGAAATTCCAGGACCCCACGGCAAGTTGCGTACCGGTAATGCTTTTCGCCAGCCAGAGCTTGGCGTGGGTCATCAATGCCCTATCGTCCTTGGGCACTGGAGATCGATACACGGTAAGCTTTTTATTTGTAATCATTGCCTGAATACTGTCACTCCATCGAGTGCGGATATAGCGTCCCTCAACCAAATCCGGAACCAGTTCTACGAGCATTTCATGCCCAATATTGTCGATAAACCCTGCTAAATCCTCAGCAAGATAAGGCGACCAAACACTGAGTGTATGAATCTCACCGCCGTTTTTTAATGCATCCAGCAGTGTGCAACCAGCCAGACTGTGAATAAATGACCAGTCAGGATCATCACCGAGAAACTTGCGACGGGTTGGGAAAAATTCTTCGTCATCCAGACTGTTATCAATTGTGGTAAAAAATCGTTTTACCTGCTGATATTGGGCATTACTTGCAACACACCGAAAATCCACAGTTTCTTGATTTCGCCCCCACCCACTAAGCGTAAGGTTGGCACTGCCCGCACCCACAATAATCTTTCTGTAGTGATCTTCGAGATAAAATACTTTTGGGTGAAACAGCCCGCGCTCCCTATCCAGATAAGACTTTTCGCTTTGAGCCAGCTTACGCACCGACACCGGATATACCGCAATGGAGGTACGTTTCGGCTTTTCTTTCGCAATCATGCGCGGATCGCAGTAGATGCGGAAATCAATACCACTCTCATTCAGCGCACGCTGCAGACCTTCGTAATCCATACGACTAACGGGCGGGTCCATACCCAACACAGCAGGAAGTACCCACGTTTCAACAAAAGAGATATCCAGATTAAAGGTGGTGAGCCAGACACGTTTCAACATTCCCATATCAGCAATTTGCTTTTTGAAGACATCTAACAGCTTCATGCAGAATGCCCCCATAAACCGTTCAGCAAATGTCTGAACTGTGGTAGATAATAACGGTTTACCCAGTCGCTATTCTGACGATCTTCGCGTAGCGAACATGGTGGTACCTGCAGCAAAATATCATCACCTTCAAGCATGAGCCACGGGAACTGCCCCCTCGTCTCCATTATCTTGTGATGATAATCCAGCAAGCCTCGAACCTGATCTTCCAGCGACGGCATACTGGCCAGTGCTAATAGTTGCCTAAATCGTCTGTCGGGCGTACCGGAAAGCGAGGAAAGGAGCACATCATTTTCCAGAAGCTGAGTCGCCCTTTGTGGCAGATCAAGTTCAGTCAGACCGCGCACCTGCCAGAATTGACGAAATTCTGCCAATGTCTGACTACTCTGTCGGCGTAAGCCTGAAAACATCAGGTCGATCAGGGATAAAAATGGCTCCGCCTGACTGATATGTTGTAACGCCCTAAGGTCACTTTCATTCATTTCAGGCACACTTTTTGCCTCTTGCATGGCACGTTTGAAAACTTCAGCATCTGTAAGCTCTAACTCATCCGAACGCTCCTGCTTGAGTACCCGATAAATAGCACCTGCCGCATATTTATCTAACCCCGTTCTTTGTAGCCAAAATTCCCGCGAATAATCCCCGACCATTTTCGGATCGCGGAATGCCTTTACATACGCCTTTTTTAGGCCGACAGGAATATCTTCGTAAAATGGGTTCAAATCGCGCTTATGCGAAACCTGCATTAGCGATTGCATATAAGTTATGGCCGCTGCATGTAATTCTTTCAGCTCTGGTACATTTCGAATAAATGCCTCTGCGGCTTGCCACACAGGCTTGTTTTCCGGTAGATCATAATGATAATCAGCAGAGAAAAACTGCATTTTCATCATTGGCGATTTATAGCGACCATTGGTACCAAGAGCGATCTGATTAGTCAGTAACTCACTACTTTTTTCATGACCAAAAAATATCTGAGGATTTTTATTTGCAGCGTTCCATTTAGGTCGGGCTTTATTAATACCCTGCACACCAGTGAGAGTGACCCCTCTTTTTTCAGCCGCCAGCATGGAGTAGATATAAATATTTTCCAGATGGATCAGACAGGCAACTCTAAACTCATGTAATTGCTTTTTAGGATACAGACCTTTCATCACGCCTGAAGTTTGCAGCTTTTCATCGACCAGTATCTGGCGCAATACGCTGTGATGCAGCAGATTCAGCGTGTATTGCCGTACATCATTTGCGATAGAAGTAATACGGCTATGAAAGATGTCCTGTCCCCAGGACGACCAGATGACTAATTGCCCAAGCGGATCAACATTCAGCTCACCCGTTAGCGAGTCATCATATTCAGTCAGAAATTTCTCGATGTACATATCGTTGCGTCAGTCGCTTATGCCCACAGGGCTAACAACACGCAATCAATGCACTGCGAAAGCCCTTCAATGTTCCACTCTCTTTCCTGGCACTGACCAAATCAGCAAATCAATGGCCGATATTGATTAGTACTAAAATGCGGATAACCAGAAGCTGTAGCTTCTGGTTATCTGGCTGGATTACTCGCTTTCGGGCTCCAGTAAGAAACTAGGTTTACCGTAAGATGAAACAAACAGCCCTTTTACCGCACGGGTTGCTGCAACATGGAGTAGAGCACGTTCATTAAATAATGCATCACGTTGTTCAACAGGATCATCAGATGCTATGGCTTTAACTTCCGGCACGACGCCATCGTTTATACCCGCAAGGAACACATACTGGAACTCTAGCCCTTTAATGCGGTGCATAGTTGCCATACGCACACCAGGGCGTTGATCACTATCACCACTATCCTGACCTAAATTATAGGTCTCGATTCCAGCATCATTCAGAGCAGCAGCATAACGCTCGTAAGCATGCTTCGTACGAGCGGTAATGCAGATATCCTGGGAACGAACATCATTGGCTAACAACGCCTGAATTTGCTTGATAATCGTCGCCGCCTCTTCTTTAAAATCTGAAGCATAAGTGATCATGGGTTTTTCACCATGAAGCAATGATAAATAATCGTTGCTGGCATCAGTTTCACCATCCAGGTTGTCAACCTTAATGCCGGTTAACAACCCGACAGCAAACTGTCGCGTCTCTTCTGTAGTCCGGTAGTTAATTTTAAGTTTTTTACTACGGCGCCCACGTACGTTAATCCCACACTGGCCTAAAACGACTTTATTGCGGTAAATACGCTGATGTCCATCACCCACGATAAAAAGATCGTTAGGAGACTCTGGAACCAGGCTACGAATAAGGGTAAAGGCCGGTGCGCCTATATCCTGAGCTTCATCGACTACGATACTGCTATAAGGCAATTGCACCTGTTTTTCTTTAAACAGAATGATAGCCTCATGCATGGCATCACCCATCTCTCGCAGTTTGGCTCGCGCCATTTGTGCCCGGAACTCTTCGAACACAGGCCAGATTTTCGCACGCTGAATACGTGATAATGCCGTGCCACGACCAATACGACTCACCTTCAGATATTCTTCACGGCTGTAAACCGCATTCGGCTGAACAACACGTTGCCACTCTTCAGAATAAAAGTTTTCCGGTAAACCCAGTTCAGCAGGGACTTGCTGCAAGGCATAGTTCCAGCATTTACGTCGCCCTTCATCGCTGTCATACACCACGCGGAAATCATATCCATGGCGTTTCAGTTGCTCGCTCATCCAGGCATCAATGTTAACAACTTCAATACGCGCCATCTCCTCACGACTACACAAACGCTGGAGGTTGGCGCGAATATCCGCCGCCAGGTTACGGGTGAAGGTTGTGAACAGAACTTTTTTACCGGGTTTATCGGCCAGGCGTTGGGATAACCAACGAGCACGATGCATCGCAACAACTGTTTTTCCCGTGCCTGCACCACCCAATACACATACCGGACCATTTGCCGGAGACTCCACCAGTTTTCGCTGGCTCGGGTGCAGGAATACACGCCATTTTTCCAGTGGCGCATTGAGCATTTGCAGTAGCTCCTGTTCATTTTCAACGACATGGAAACGACGTTTACTTCGTTCCATCGCCTCAATAAAGTCGTTGGTATCAACAGGCTCATCACGGTGATCGTTAAACTCCTCCAGCACTTCCTGGTAATCCAGACCTTCTGCCAGCCAGTGTAGGGGTTCCCAGGCTTCCGCAGGCATCACACTTTCCAGCTGATTCAGCCCTGCAGTATCTACAAGAGCCATCACTTGCTCAATAAACACAGGAGGAATGCCCAGCGCGAGGATCTGCTCTGCCGTATAAGCAGCCAAGAGTTTGGGTTTATCAACAACGGTCGGCTCGGGGGTAGGTTTGATATAGCTGGTATCAATCACCTGAATCGCACCGGTTACCGGGTGAATCGCACATTCGTGTCGCCGCGCCCAGTCGTAGGCTTCGTCGTGCTTATCCACCCACATCAGCATATACAGAGCACCCTGCTCAGGTTTCAGGACGATCCCCCGGTAGGTTTGGTCAATACGCACAGAATGCACATTATTGCTGCGTGCATCGTGGATCTTTTCGTAGTTCAGCCCATTACTCGTCGGATCCTGGCGGAACTTGGAGATGAATTCCTGGACCTTTTTTTGCTGCGCTTTAGGAATCCGCGCAAAAGCCCCCAGAAAACCATCAGAAAGTGCCACCTTTGGCGTTGGAATCGTCATTTGTCACCTCCGGATAGATGTTGCAATGTATTTTCGTCAATTGGCCCGAATGCAACGTGCCAACCCTTACTTGCGAATAAAGCAGTAAAGTCCTGATTATCAATAATCAAGGCTTGCTTTTGTAATGGCCATGCGAGATCGGCTTCTGCAATAATTTCGCCATCGTCATCCTGCAATTCATATCCGACCGTCGGTGCCGGTAGTGATAACAACTGAAGCAAAGCGATTTCTTCTGCACTCAATAAGCCAAACTCAATTATTTCTGCCCAGCTCTCGTCAGGCTGAATATCCACTACCACCGAAGTCTGCATTTTTACCGCTTCAGGCTCCTGCGGTAAATGGACCGCTTTACGGCTGGTGAATGTCATATCTGGCAGGAACTGCAGTAAATTCACCATCCACCAGAAACCGTTAAATCCGGCTTCATAGCCATCATCCTGGGAATAACGATCGTCAAAGCAAATATGCAGCCTCAACCAATTTCGCATTTGTTCAATACTTGTCGTTGATTTAATGGCTTGTTGCGGTACAACAGCTGCCAGCTCAATGAACTGTTGTGATGAACTACAGCTATCCAGTAAACCACCAAATACAAATGGTTCATCAGGCAAAAGTGCATTCAACCGATAAGCGGGTGCGTTCTCCTGCATTTCATAGGCGTACTTTTGTTTGGCTCCGCTATCCTGCGACTTTTTAGGATCCAGCCACACCCAGGCGTAGGCAGCGGCCATTTTCTGCCATAGTAGAGTTTTATTACCGGGATCAGAGAGATAATCGAGTAGCAGTGCAAAACTGTTTCTCTCCCTGAATGAACCTTCAAGTGTCGCAAAGTTTGTATCATGGAACGGGTCATAAAACTTAGGCTGTTTCATATTCGGGTTATGACCAAGCCCCATGACATTCTGTACATGTTTAATACCTTGTTCTTGAAGGTCTGCCCAGGTCACTGTCCATACCCAAAAATTACCGCTGTCTTTAATCGCCTGCCGTTTTTGGACATCATCCGACACGCTATCTTTATGAAAAGCAAAACCATCAAGGAAAATTGCTACCGGTTTTATCTTTTCTGACTGCATCAGAGGATAGAGCACATAATCTGGTCGGCTAAGGATGCCTACCCCTTCTTTAACCCCTAAATCAACCTGTGCTTTGAGATGCCAGCTCATCGCCGGTTCTGTACGGGTATTAATAATCCAGCCTGCGTTCTGATGGGCATAACTCCGGCTCACGAGAAGATTTTTGTTATCCTGCAGGCAGTGAATGAACCTTTTTTCCAGTTCACTCCCCATCATGGCATCAAGCGAAATGTTTTTGATGGAATCAATAACGCGTATAGCAGCACTGGCCTTCAGGATTTTCGCCAGTAAGAGACGCGCCTGATCTCTTGATACATACTTCATACGCCCGCGGTCACGGTAAGCGTAAACACAGCGATAGCAGCCGTCTTTATGCGTATCATGGTTGCAGCTGCATTCCACTAGCGCCTTGTAGGCCAGCTCAAGTAATTTCAGCAGGTTGTCAGGTGTACGCATCAATTCTTTGAGTGAGCCGGTTCCCCCTGGTACGGTGTCGTAAATCACCAGATACTGACGCCAGGATTCGCCCTCATTTTCCGGCTCGCGATACACCACGCCTTTCAGGTGATCCACGTTACCTTTGAAGTAATGTTTAAGCCCAAGCTGAATGGCTGCCCCCAGGGAGGCTTCCACCACGCGATCGTTGCTGTAGCTGGTCACTGGCAGCAGGATACGCAATGCCTCAGATTCCAGTTGGCGATAAAGGTAGAGATAATCTTCAAACTTCGCTTTTTCGGGTTCAGCGCAATATTTACAGCTCAGGTCATGACGTGGTTTATGATCGCGAGGGCTCTGCACCATGCCGCAACCGAGGCAAACTTTAAACCCGGTGCGTTTCTTTGCCTCTCCTGCGATCATCAGCTCATTGGCATCATCCGCCATTTTGCCAAAGTTGATATCTCGCAGAGTCACTTTGCTCAAAAACTCAAAGCCAAACGGGATTTCTCCTTCATCAATGGCATAAGCGGCCGATACATCCTCTTTTTCGAAGCTGACCAGCAGCTGTCGCTGGAAGAATGCCGGTTCTCGGCTATCGCTCTCATCACTGATCTGGCTGTCCCGGGCGCTTGAGCGGGCATAAACCTGGCGAAGCTTCAGTAACGTCGTTTTTTGCCCGGCATCAGCCCAACCTGGTGTGCCGCATTTAGGGCAGTATTTATGCTGATCGCCGGTCTGATCGATATTCTCGCTGTAGTTACAGTGGCTGCAAATACGCCAGTTTTCAGGCTCAGACAATTTAAGATCAATCTGTTCGATTTCAACTTTATGCCCGCCCGCATAGAAGTTATTCAACGGGGCCAGTTCAGCCAGCGCCGTTGATGCCGGACGTTCGTATTCGTAGGTCGTGTTCTGATATTCACGTGTTTCCCCACCGTCTTTACGCCGCCACAGCACAGAACGCAGCGTAATACCGGCCTCCGGGAAGGCATAGTTGGGAAGTAATCCTTCATCTGTGAGGAAATTAAGCGTCTGCTTATTATTGATCTGGTTCACCAGGGCCATCAGCGCCTGACGTTCCGAAGTCAACTCGCGCATATCGCTGTCAAAGTTTTGATCGTGCGGGTCGCTCTCCAGCTTGTCGATACTGCGCTTGAGCTTATCAATCCGGGAACGCAACGATTTGCGGTCCTCCACCAGCAGTTTTAATGCTTCTTCTATACGTTGTACCAGAGAACGTTGTCCTGGTGCCCCTTGCAAATATGACAGGAGCTGTAGACGTGTGTCTTCCGTAAGGTCAGGGAAGATGGACGAGAACTGCTGAGCAATATCCACATGATGCTGATCAACATAACGCAGGAAGTTATAAGGGAACCCAGACTTGTGTCCAAACTCCAGCTCGTCCAGCATCTGCTTCACATTTTTGCTGATAGCAGATGTCGGGACGCCAGTTTTCACCCAGTTGTCCATGCAGAATGCGGCCAGCTGACGCTCCAGGATAGCCGTTGCGTTCAGGAACACACCAGGGGCCTGTACCTGCCCTTGCATCATCTCCAGAGGCTCTTCAAAGAAGAACTGATCGTGCGGGTTCCCCTCAGCCACCGTAATGTTAAGCGCATTGCCGTCTTTACGCCCGGCACGACCAATACGCTGTAAGTAATTAGCCTGCGCGGGTGGAACAGAACAGAGTAATACCGTAGAAAGGTCACCCACATCGATACCCATCTCCAGCGTCGGTGTTGCCGAAAGCAGGTTAATATTCCATGGCTGATTACCGCGGTAGAACGATTGTTCCGTAGCCTCACGATCTTCACGGCTCAGTAATCCGGTATGCTCTGCCCCCTGAACACGAGCGATGTCCATATTATCCCAGTGCCAGGTCACTGTATTTTCAGTTTCCTGATAGCGGCCTTCACAGCGCAGAGAAAGACATGGCGCGTTTCGCCAGTGCCACCCCTGATCGGCCGGTGCCCGAACAACCTCACGACAGCAAGAGCAGTTTAGCTGAACAACATCTCGGCTCACTACCAGCGCTGAAGGTACCAGCCCCCAAGCTTCTTTGCCTTTTGTGTCAAAGTCTTTTACCAACCCGGCCGTTTTCAGTGCCGTAAACAGACGTCGTAAAACCGTCTCGGCCAGGCTGCTGATAAACAGATTATTGCCGTTGCTGAGCGTTCGGTTGATCCAATGCTGATACCAGCTGGGGTTGGATTTCGCACCAATCAGTCGATGGAAGCCATTTATTTTTTCAAACGAGGCATAGGCCGGTTTGCGCGTTTTCGGACCAATAGACGGCATATAGCGTGAAGTTCGCTCCTTCTGCGTCATCATAAAGGTCTTACCCTCACGCCGATAACTTTCGAACGCCGGATGCAAAACAGCTCCCGCCTGCCGCTGATGCCAAAGAACGCCAATCACCAGGTGTGCCACCTGCTCAACGCTGACCCCAACCATTTCATCACCCAGCTCTTCGGCAAGCTGTTGGTGAAGCGCCGTTATCGCTGAATTGAAACGCGTAATATCAATTCCTGCCGCTGCGTAACCGGTGGCCTCCAGCGTACGGCCAATTCGTGCGCGTAGGGTAAATTCGCTGTATACCTCCCAGTCGAGACGAAGAGAAACCAGCGCCGGTAAATCGGAACTCTCTGCCAGCTGGCCTTCGTTCTTCAGTGTCTGGTAATCGTTCATCCACTGCATGTTGGGCGCGATGAAGCTCGCAGCAAAATGAGCATCATCCGGTGAACGTTCACGCGTCTGCTGGCAGACGCGCGCCGCAAAGGTATCCAACGGTAACGTTTCTTTTTCACCTAACACGCTGGCGATTTGTCCGCGTACCATCAACGGCCAGGTTCGGGCGGTAAAGAAACTGGCGCGGTGTGCGGCATCCTGTACCGAGTCAGAAAACGTAATCAGTTTTTTATGTTCGTTGAACTGGCTGCCATAAAGCTGATGGATCATCACCGCCGACAGGCTGGCTGCCTGTGACCCAAGAATCGAAATACCCTGTTTGCTGTTGCAGTACGGGCATTCGTTGGCAAATTCCAGCTCATCCTTACGCTCTTTGAGCATATCCGGGATAAGTACTTGTAGCAGACCAGTATGGCCACAATGCCCGCACTGCACGTTAGATTGCTTATTGAGCTTTAAACAGGAAGGGCACAGCTTCTGGTGAACACCGCTGACAGGTTTATCGTTGTTATCCGGGAAGGCCAATACAATAGAACGGCCTTTTTCGAAGAACTGACGATAAATACCGTCCAGATCAGTTTCGAGTTGAACGCTCTGACCATGGCGCAGGCTCGCCCACCCGGTAGCATGGCAGTCACGACAGTGAATAACGGGAAGATAATGTTCGCGATCTTCCACCGCGACATCATCAGCAAAAACAAGCTCAGGTGTTTTTGACACGCTGGCAACCAGGCGGCGCATCTCGCGCAACCACAGCTGAGAACGTAGTTGCACAAAAGGCAGAACGGGACGAGCTTTATTCGCCTGCAGGCGCTTTTCCCGATCTTCCTGTTTTTCTGGAACCTCCAGGCGTGCCTGGGCAATCAGTGCCAGAATGCTTTGCAGCACGCGGGTCGCATGCCCGGCGCTTTCTGCCAGCATCACCTGGAGATTTTCCAGGCACTGCTGTTCCGACAAAATTCCCCCCTGCAAATCCTCAAGGAGTACGTGCAGGATGCTGTGGCGACGTAACAATGCGCCCAACTCAATACGCTTTTCACGTCCGAGATCGCTGTCCAGATCGGCAGGTAATTGCAGTGAGCTATCCGGGAACCACAGCGGAATTTGTCCGTTCAGATAATCTTCCGGGCTGGCGTACGTTTGCGGATCCAGCGCAGCGCTGGTCTCCTGGCCCGGATACTGACTGTACTCAATGGTATAACCCTGCAGATACTCTGCCGCCGTATAGCGATCTTCTCGAATAACCGCGTCATCACCAAATGGCTGATCAAAGATCGTTTTCGCGTAATCGAGAAGTTGTCCCAGTTCGTCACCTACGGTAGCCGACGTCCCCACGCAGGCAAAACGCTTGTCATCGACACCAATATGATGCTTTAAGCGGCGCACCAGACAGGCCAGATCCGACCCCTGCGCACCATCAAACGTATGCAGTTCATCCACCACCAGATAACGCAGTGACCCAGGCTGGTTATAGCGCCAGAGCTTCTGATCGCCGGGGCGCATCAGCAGGTAATCCAGCATCTTATAGTTGGTCAGCAGGATATCCGGCGGATTCTCACGTAGGGTATGTTTGCAGGTGATGACTTTATCCGCAGACATCTTTTTGCTGGGCTCGATTTCACTGTCGCCGACAAACAGGCCGACAGTCACTTTGCCATGTAGTTGCGGATCGCTGGCGATGGTTTTAGCGAAACGGCTGGCCTGATCGGTTGCCAGGGCGTTCATCGGGTAAATGATGATCGCTTTAACACCGGCCTCTGATGCCCCAGCACAATGGTTAAGCAGCGGGAACATAAAACATTCCGTTTTACCGGAACCCGTCCCGGTCGCCACCAGCGTCGGCTGAGGCGTCTCGATACCCAAGCGTTGAAACGCCTGCGCCTGATGCGCGTGCGGCGGGAACGGCAGCGTCAGGTTGGGAAAGAAATTCAGCGGTAAGTCACTTTTACGAAACGGCAGCTGAGCAGAAAGATACGGCCCTTTCAGCAGCGTTTCCGGCTGGGCCAGAAATTGCTCCAGCATTGAGACGTTATTGTTTTCTTCACCGTTAAACAGCGGGCTGTTAAGTTGGAAGGCGGCCCGTAAAAAGGAAGCAACGCTGTCGGCAACCTGCCGACTAACAACGGAAGGCAGCATCAGGCGCTCTCCTTATCTTGTGCAAAGAATGCCCAGGCCACTTTGTAATCATCTTCGCGGTCGGGTTTGATAAACGGAGCCTGCCAGGTGACAGTGCGACGCTCACCTTCATCGCTGCGGGTATAGTCATCAAAAGTGACGCTGACGGTACCGGTTTTAAGATGTTTTACATCATCCCAGCCGATAGCTTGATCGGTACAGTCGCCACCGCTCCATTCAGAGCTGTCGACATCAAAAACAAAACCGTTTTTCAGGTCCGCTTTACGCGCGGTACGCGGCAAGCCAACGCCCACCAGGCCTTTGCTTGGGGTAAAGATAATGCGGCCGTTTTGATCGTACCAGGTATCGGCTTCATACTGGCGCATCACCGGGAACTGAACGCGATAAATGGTAAGCAGCTCTTCGAGGGTTAAACCCAGCGCCTGTGCCACCAGCACATCGATTTCCACCAGCGCCTGACGGCGACTGTAGTCGGAACGTAAGGCGCAGTTACGCTGCCACTCTGGGGTCAGATCAGCGAAGAAATCCTGGGGAAGTAGTGGGAGATCGCGGCTCCAGCGCTGGGTGTTGAAGTCTGGGGTATAGCAGGATTGCCATAGCTCGGAATAACTACTTGTTAGTACATGTAATGTAAGTGTTCTTACTTTTAAATTTGCAGCTGCGTCAATTAAGGGATAGCTATCCAACATTTGATGTAGATTAGTTCTCCCCGTAGATTTTATTAAGTAATCATAAGGCAAAGAACATACCTGAGATGCAAAACTAACCAACTCATTTTCATATTCCTTAGAAAATACATAACTTCTACATGAATTAGTATGTGCCAACCCTTTTGGAAATAAAGCTCCAATGAGTGTTCTTTCATTTCCCGGCGGAAGCATAGCTCTTAAAATTACCCTATAATAATCTACAACTTTAGTCTGCGATTGAGAATCAACTTTCCCCCAAATAACATCAGGTATAGAAGAGGCACATATATGTGTATTTTGATTTGGTATGTAGTTTGTTCGAGGAAAATAATCCTCCGCTAAAAATATTGGGTCAACGTAGTCAAAGTCACTACTCAATTCACATACTTTCCTAGGGGTTTTGTAAAATGGATTACCAACAAAGAAGTGTGGGCCAGACAAGACCCATTGTGATGCATCTTGAGGGAATTGAGTCTTACGTAGTATTGTCCCATCCCTCTGCGCATAAGTTTCATCGAACATAACCGTTGAAAAATATTGACCTTGCAAATCGCCTAATCGCTTCGGCTGGCTAGCAAATTTCTCCAACACCCCTACAAGTTGTTCTGCGTGCAAAGCTGGCAGACGAGCCTGCCATGCAGGAGTTCCTTCACTGTCATACAGACGAGCAAATAAAGAGAGCTCCTTTAAACCAATATGAATTAGCCGTGAACGATGGCCCGATGTATTCCAGAAAACTTTGATTTTGCCTTCAATTTCCTGCTCATCTTTGATACCCGGAACAGGACCAGCGTTGTTGTGTTCAAACGAGGCATCAATAGCGCTTACTGCGTAAACATTTGACATGTTAATAAAGGACGGCTTTATATTCTGCGGTCCATAGATATTGATACTGAACATCGTTGCATGATGAACCTCGGCAAAAAGGCTCAATTCATTATGAAATTGAAAATGCGCCCTCAGCCTCGGATATACCGACGCACGCAGCTGCCCACCTTTTGGATCATCATAAATTCCTTCCGGGTGCAGGAAACCTGCCACGCCTTTCTGCGCCCCTAAGCGCCATGCCTGCGGCAGGAAGCATTTATACAGATTAGTCTGCACACCACGCAGCACCGGGTAGTTCTGCTGCGCATTCAGGAAGTTTTGCATCCCTTCGCAGCCTTCATACTCGCTGCGCCATGCATCTTCCAGCGCCGGAATGGCGTTAAAGGTATCAACACGCAACATTGCCAGCTTCGATGCACTCAGCTTACGCAGCACGAATTCCGGCTCGTAGTCGCCCAGCACGCCAGCTTCCTGCCATTCCACTTTCAGCCACGGCGGGTTTCCGAGCATCAGGTCAAAGCCGCCGCGTTCGGCGAACAGATCGCAGAATTCCAGATCCCAATGGAAGAAACGGTGCTGCTTCTTCAGCGCATCAACAATCGCCAGACGCGGCAAATGGCGGAACAGCACATCGGTTTTCAGGCGGCCTGCACCGGAAAACAGCGAAGACTCTTCACGCACCATGCCCTCGTCGGCAAACAGATCGCCGGTAGCCTGTTCTGCGGCTTCAGTGACCCTTTCTGTGACGACAATACCGTCAAGCAGGGTTTCCATCTCGAACAACCAAGTGCCGCGATCCGGTAGTTCATCCGCTTTGTCGATCGGCCAGAACCACAGCGCACACCAGTAGTCCATCACCCAGCGCAGTTTCTGATAGCTACTGTTATCTTCAAGTCGGCCGCTGAAGGTTTCGTCTTTGCTGCTTAAAGAAGAGCGAACTTGAACCGTATTTTCCGCAGGCCATACCGGGTAATTGTCAGCGGTTTTCTGGCGCTCGGCTTTCAGCTGCTGACGGAACGTGTTCCAGTGCGCTTCTACTTTGCCGCTGATGCGCTGCACATCGGCAATCTCATGCGGTGCAAAGCTTTTGGTAAACTCTTTACGCCAGCTGTCCAGCGCTCTGAAATCATCCGGATAGCGCTGCTTAACGGTTTTGTCGCTGTAATTGGCCATGCCGCTGTCCGGCAGCAGGAAGTGGAAAATCTGCTTCTCTTCGCGCGGCGTATTCATCGCCAGTTCAACCGGTTCGCTGTTAAGCCAGCTCGGATCTTTCGCTTTTTTGTAGGTCAGCTCGCTCTTGTTGAACATCTGACGGCGCGCGCCAACCAGCGAGTTACCGCAGTGCAGCTGGTAGCCAAACCACGGTACAAATGCATCGCCGCTGATGGCATTCAGCCACAGCGACACTTCCGCCAGTTCCACCGCCACCGGGTTCAAGTCCACGCCGAATACGTTGTTGTCGGCAATGTACATTTTTACCCGTTGCAGCTCCTGGGTGTAGCGATCCTGAGGAATGCGGCGACCTTCCGCCTGCTGTTTGTGGAACAGGTAAGCTTCCGCCAGCTGGTTGATGGCTTCGTTAAGGAACGCTGCGCTGCCCATCGCCGGTTCGCATACGGTGAGGTTTAATATGGCGTCGGCTTTGGCGTGCGGATCGGTAATCGGATCAATTTGCTCTTTAAACAGCTCTTTCAGGGCATATTTGACTAACGAGCGGGTCAGCACTTCCGGGGTGTAGTAAGAGGCGGATTTTTCGCGGTCACGCCCTGCCATCCGATAGATAAAGCTACCTTTACGGTGAATACGCAGGCTGCCGTCTTTTTCGTAAACCTTCTCGTCGTCGTGGTATTTGCCGATCTCGTCTTTGCTGACGAAGTAGCCTGTCTCCAGCTCGTTAAACTCTTCTCCGGCTTTTTTGACCTCGTAGAGGTCATCACTGGCAAAGAACCCTCGGTAAGAGAGCAGCGCTTCATACACTGCACCTAACTGGTTGATACCCAGCTGGCGATAGGAGATACGCCCCCGGCGGTTAAAACGTCCTTTACCCGGGCGGCTTAACGACATCGCCTGAATAATTTGTTGCAAGGTTTCGTTGCGAAACACCACACGGTTAAGAATGCGGGTGTTATTCGCGTCAAACAGATGGCTTTCCAGACGCGGCACGCTGAACTGATGGCTGTGAATAGTGATCTGGTCGCCGCTCTCCAGGTCGCTCTGCATTTTCACGCCTCCGCTATAGCCGTCACGTACCAGCTTGAACAGCATATTCAGGCTATCGTGGAAGTAGCGCCCGTTACGATCTTCTTCGCTGGTCAGCGGAATCATCTCAAGATCGCGCAGCGTTTCCAGGCTGTAGCCCTGCAGATAGGTTTTGGCGGTCATCGGCGCATAGCCCAGCTCCGGGCGCGCTTCGATATAGAACAGGAACAACAGACGATACATATACCGCAGGCATTCGCGGCTCAGCTCATCCGGGTTAATAGCACGTTTCCCGGTATAATAAGCCAGTTCGTTGTCGATGAGATAACGCATCGCTTCATTGCCCAACAGCTCAATGCTCTCACGCAGGGCATATTTCAGATCTTCCGACACGCCAAACGCATGCTTGTGCGAATTGTCATCCAGCGAATCGAGGTACGGCGCACCGCTGCCTGGCAACAGCGAATCTTTGTGTAGCAATACCGACGTGGCTTTCAACGTATCCGTTTCACGACGGCTTAAAATTTCTTCAAAATCAAAGCGCAGCAGGCGGTTTTGCGCCCACTTAGTACGATCCAGCAATAACAGCTGGCGATTGCCAAGCAGCAGTACAAAACGCGGCGGTTCATTTTGCGTGAAGACCTCCGTGGAGAGCAGATCCTGCCAGCTACGGTATTCGCCGTTCGCTTTTTTACGCAGACTGTCGCGCTTATGTTTATCGGTATCTGCCGGGAACTGCGCGGTCAGCAGCGACAGCGCCAGCGGATCCAGCGTTCCTTCATCCTGATCATGTGCTTCAACAATCCACAGCCACGGGCTGCCGTCGGTACTGTTGTAACGAGCCAGTACCGGCAAAGGCGTATCGTCATCCAGCATCTGAATATGCGGATTGAGTTCATAACCCAATGCCTTTAACAGCGGCTGCCAGCGACTGCGCTGATCGGCAAGACGCTGCGGGATCTGGCGCTGTTTTTCATGTTCAGTGAGTTTACGGAAAAACTCTGTTGCCAGGCTGTTAAGCTGGTTCCACGGCGCGCGGTAGCCCGCCTCAATCTCTTTGCCCTGTTCACGGGCAGCGCGTTCAGCTTCACGAGCGGCATTTTCCTGGTTAATCCAGTGTTCCAGCACATCGCGGATATCGCTGGTAAAGACTTCGCCCAGATAGTGGTTGGAGTAAAACTCGTTTTCGTTATTAATACCGACCAGCGCCATGATTAGCCCTCCGCTCCGGTGATTACAGCAATAACCTGGATGTAGGGCTCTTTTTCGGTGGTCATGGTGTCCTCAATCCATTGGATGTAGCTGTCAAAATTGTGTTCGATTTCGCGCTGACGTTGTTCTTTGCGGCTCTGTTTCACTGAAAGCTGCTGTTTATTATCGGCAAAATCCAGCTCCAGTTGACTCAACTGACGCACACGCAGAACGTCCAGCTTTTGCAGATGCTCATTGAGCTGCTGATTGATATGCTCCTCAAAAACATTTCGATCGTGAACAAACACATCCCGCGCATGGGAGATTGCCGCTTCCAGCAGATCCTGCTGGCGTTGGTGGTTACGATCTTTACCACCACTGTTAGTCAGCTTGCTACTAAGTTGCGGATGTCGTTCCAGGAACTCAGCAAAAGGCAGGCTACCGCTTAACGTTTCGCGATTAAAGCTCACCACCAGCCACGGGTTCACCATCGGGTGCGACTTACGGTTCGGGAACAACCCTGAAAGGATGAAATGGTCTTCATCAGGCTCAAACAAGTGTGGCAGGCGCATCACCGGAGCCTGGTGGCGACCAAAGGCGGACTGAATTTTGTCGTCTAACCACTGTACGACCGGGTTGATTTGCCAGAGGTACTGCACATCGGGCCAGGCGTGTTGCTCACCGCGCGCACGTGAAATAGCTTCCGTGATAACGGTTTTGTCCTGGCTTAGATAAAGCTGCCAGTTTTCCGGCGCAATTTCCGGCGGTAACTGGTTAAAGCGACGGCGTAACTCCTCCGGTGCGACCAGCGATAAGGTGTTATCAGTCAAGATCTCGTATTGCACGGTCTGGCCCCTGGCCTTCAGATAGCCCAGCGCTTTTTCGCAGTATGCCTGCTCATTATCAAACAGGCTAATGTCGCTTTCGGTCACGGCTGAGGCATCGCTGGACACTGCGCTGCAGATTTCGCCAAACAGGTCGTTTCCAGTATTTTCAGTGACATTGCTATTCAACAGGTCGTCGAACAGGCTGGCACCATCGTCCTGCATCATGAATTCAGCAACCTGCTCTTCTTCCTCTTCCTGGGTAAATTTGCCGGTAAATTCGGAACTGTCGCCGATATTCTTCTGCGCCTGTTCGTCTTTATTGATCAGCACTTCCAGCACACGCATATCACCGTTGATCTGCGGTTCACTGGCTTCAGTTAGCAAGTAACGGATCTGTGGCTGGTGTTTTTGCCCGTAGCGGTCAATACGTCCGTTACGCTGCTGGAATACCATCAGCGACCACGGAATATCGAAGTGAATCATTTTATGGCTGAGGTGGTGCAGGTTAATACCTTCAGACGCGACATCCGAGCAGATGAGCAGGCGTAGCGGAGACTGGGTTTTGCCAAACGCTTCGACGGTTTCCATGAGAACTGTATCGCCCTGATCGCCTCGCAACGTGGCAATTTGATCGTCTTTCAGCTTGAGATCGGAGCGCAGTTGCTGCTCAAGGAACTCGAGCGTTTTGATACTCTCGGTAAAGATCACCAGACGATCTTCCGTGTTATTCGCTTTCCAGCGGAGATCGTTACGGATGGTCTCCAGCAACAACTGATACTTGCTGAACTGGCTGGCATCAATATTATTGAGCGCCAGCAGCAGTGACTCTAATTCGTTAATCTGGCTCTGACTGTTTATTTCTTTGCGGTTCTCAAGCCGCTTCAGGCGGTTAGCCACCACGCTGGCACATGCCATTGGACTGGAGAACAACGCTTTTTCGAGCGTAATTTTGAACAGGCGGCCTTTATTTGACCGCGAGTTTTCATCATCATCGTCACGGAACTGACTCTCAACCAATCGGCGGTAGGCTTCCTCTTCAGCTCCGGTTGCCGGGCGCATCAATTTGACGATATTACGTTCCGGAAACTCACCAGCCATCTGATCTTTTACGTCTTTTTTGAAGCGACGCACAACCAGATTTTTATCGGCAAAATCGGCGTATTCATACTCTTTCGGATTGGCAATGGCCGTCGGGTCGAGCATATTCATCAGGCTGGCAAAACTTTCAGCCTTACCGTCATGCGGCGTAGCTGAAAGCATAATCAACGTATCGCTGCGCCCAGCGAGCAATTTTGCCAGTTTGCTGCGCAAAGAGCTGGTCCCACGTTCAGCGACATTATGCGCTTCATCGATAACAATAATATCCCACCAGGCGTTTTCCAGGTGATGGCGATACTCGATGTCCTGTTTCAGGGTATCGATGGAGATAATGGTCTTATCGAAATAATGGAACGGATTGTGGTTGGTTGGGATGCGGTTACGCACCTTTTGTAGACCAGCGGAGTCAAGCCGCGTCAACGGAATAGCAAAACGGCTCCAGAATTCTTTCTGGAATTGCGTAAGCATGGATTTAACCGCCAGCACCAGAATGCGTTTGCCACGTCCACGGCGAATCAGCTCTGAAACCAGGATACCGGCTTCCAGCGTTTTACCCAGCCCTACCGCATCAGCAATTAATATCCGCTGACGCGGCTGCGCCAGCGCCATGCGCGTGGGATCGAGCTGAAAGGGCATGGAATCCATCGCAGCCTGATGTCCAAAATGGACTTTGCTGTCAGTCGGGACGCGTTGGCGTAGCTGGCTCTCTATGTACAATTGAGCCGCCTGGTAATTGGCTGACTCATCTTCCACCAAATTTGTTTTTGCTGGATCAAGAATCTCGACTTTTTGCTCCAGCTTTGTCAGAAACAGCCCTTCTTTACCGCGTACCAGCTCCGAAATGCCATCACAGGTCAGCAGGTAACCACCATCTCCGCTGTCATCCGCCCGGCGAATGCGCCACTCTGCATCACGAATAACCACCCGCATTCCAGGTGCATAATTTTGCTTATTCATCGGTTTTTCTGTCTGTATGAGGCAGTGGTGATAACACTATCCCGAGCGATATGTCGCTACACACTGCGATAAAAGAGGAGCTTAAAGATAACATGAAGGGTAGCGTCAGGGGGGATAAAATGGAATGTAATGCGCAGAAAACACGCAGAAATTTCAAACATCAACAATTAAAAAATGAGCCAGTCCTAAATAGCTTATATGAACACATCCCCGGTGCAAGCTCGGGTAGATCTTTTACTGACAAAGTAGCCGTACGCATATATCCGGCTTCGTGAGCCCTGATGAACATCCGTACTTTCTGGCCTCATTAGCGCCATGACTTATTACAGTCCAGCTATTTACCAGGTTCACACAGAGTCGGTTCTATATGTCAGTACATCAACTATTTTACTTATTAAAATCATCAAGTTAATTAACAATATACTCTGTTTTCTGATTTATTAGTGCACATGCTACTCGGGCATTTTTGTTAGCCTGCGCCACAACTGCTTTGTTTACGCCACTTCGGGCACTAATACCTTTCAGCCACCGCTGAAGACCTCCACATCGTTCGGTAATCCCCCCATTTTTAACCGGGCAGATAAGTAGAATCGTATAAACGCTGAATATGCTGTATCGGTGTGAAGCCATTCAGTACTATATGGCTCATTTGGCACTCTACGGTATCCCAGGACATAATCCTGGCCCAATTAGAAACCTGCTGGCCATGCTCCTGAAATCGTGACCAAAGACTCCTGTTAAATATCATCACCTATTTTCCATAGCCTTTTATCACAGCTATTCTCGCTCATCGCTTTGTATAAATTATTCTCGACAAGAATCAAAAAAAAATGACAATAAAACCAATTATCATTCAATAAAATAAAATCCAGAAACATAAATGCCGGATCTCCCGATCCGGCATTTATACGATTATTCTTCTTTTGCTACCAGCAACACACCACCACCAGCATCCCCACTTTCCAGGCTATCAATATAGTCTGCATACCACTGCATCATCTCCCGGCGTTTATCGAGATACTGAGCATGGTTATAAGTGCCGCGAATGGAGTTTTTATCTACATGAGCTAGTTGCAGCTCTATCCAGGCAGAATTAAAACCCTGTTCATGCAAAATGGTACTCATGGTGTGACGAAATCCATGGCCGGTGGCTTTGCCATGGTAGCCAATCCGTTTAATTACCTGGTTTATGCTGGCTTCACTAATCGGTCTAGTAATGTCGTTTCTGCCGGGAAATACCAGTTTGTATCGTCCGGTAATCGCATAAAGGAGTTCCAGAGACTCAACAACCTGACGTGACAAAGGCACCATATGCGGGCGACGCATTTTCATGCGTTCCTGAGGTACTTCCCACACTTTTTTGATGAGATCAAACTCGTGCCACTCCGCCAAACGCAGCTCGACAGTGCGCACCCCCGTCATCAGCAGAATACGCGTTGCCAGTTGCGTAATCGGACTGCCGGAATAACCAGAAAGTGCCTGTAAAAAGGTAGGTAGTTCATCCGGTAATAAATGAGGGTAGTGCTGGGCTTTCGGGGGTGGCAGTGCACTGGCCAGTTCAGAGGCAGGGTTTTGTTCTGCGCGTCCGGTAACAATAGCGTAACGGAATACCTGGCTACAGGCCTGACGGATCTTGCGCAATTTGTCAAAGACCTTCCGCTTTTCCAGTTTGCGTAAGGTGGTAAGCATTTCCAGAGGTTTGATATCGGCAATGGGACGTTTGCCAATATCCGGGAAGATATCGTTATGGAAGGCTTCCAGTAAATCCTCGGCATAACCTTTTGACCAGTTAGGTCGCTTATACTCATGCCATTCAATCGCCAGCGCCTGAAAGGTGTTTTCCACCGTTGCTTTACGAACTTGCTTCTCGACTTTTTTCTCCTCGCTTGGATCACCACCCAAGGCAATCACCTTGCGTGCTTCCTCGCGCTTCAAGCGTGCATCAGCCAGTGAAATATCGGGATAAACACCAATAGAAAGCTTTTTCTCTTTACCAGCAACCCGGTACTTTAAACGCCAGTATTTAGAACCATTGGGCTTAACTAACAAATACAAACCACCGCTATCAGCCAACTTGTATTCTTTCTCTTTCGGCTTTGCTACATCTATCTGTCTTGCACTTAGTGGCATCTGGGGGCCCCTATTTTCATTGAACAAGAAAAGCCCCCACAAAGGCCCCCGAACATCACTTGATTTACAGTGAACAGGGTTGACCTCAGTTGAGCTCATGACAGAAAAAATCAGTAATATCAGTGAGTATAGATAATAAAAAAAGAGTTTGATTGACTTGGGTTGACTTAAGAGTGGTACGCCCTACAGGGTTCGAACCTGTGACCTACGGCTTAGAAGAACGTAGAGCGTTAATTAAGGCACTGTAAAACAATATGTTTTCCGCGTTCGCAACCGGATTTGTGTCTTAGCGTGTCGTAATTAGTACTTCTGGTAAAAATCGGTTTATCCCGTCACGACACAAAAACGACACACCTCACATCACCGGGCAGTCGTCGAATTCTCCAGTGCGGGCGTCGTTGATGATGTAGGTGATAACACCTTTTACAACCACCCTTTCCTCGCAGTCATCATCAGTGATGTAAGTTTTGCTATCTGGCCTGTCCAATTCTTCCAGGTGAACCTGTGGCAACATCCTGAGGCGAAGCAGTCTTATCTGTTCATTGAGGTGGCAGATCACAAGGCTACCATCTACCGGGATCAGCGAAGTATCCATGACCAGTAACGCGCCTTTTTTGATACCCTCACGCCATGAAGTTTCACCATACCTGACAAAGAACGTTGCTGATGGTTTTCTTATCAGTTCATGATCAAGGCAGATACGATTTTCCATATAGTCTTCTGCTGGACTTGGAAATTGAGAGGTAGTCATTAAATGCCTCCATTCGAGTTGAAAAGCATGAATGTGCGCTGCTCTCCCTCAATATCAGAGATGTCCTTGAACGTGTTGACGTGGATTTCTATCCACTGGTTGGCCTGTCTTGGCGTCCAGTACCAATTGCTCTTTGCCAGTTCACGGATAAAACCACCTGTCGTCACAATACGCCTGCCGTTGGGCTCAACCTTAACTGCTTTTCTGAATGACCATTCGATATCGTCTCTACGCGGCATGATCCACCCCCTCATCATTGTACTGTTTATGCATACAGTAGTTTTAAATATTGGGCGGATCAATGCCATTTCTGACTATCAATTTTCAGCACTGAATAACGCGTTGATTACTCTGTCGCTGGTTCCTCAGATTTTTTTGCTCCAGCGCAGATCAGTGTGCAGTTCAGGAGGTTGGTGCGGGTTTTTCAGGCCACTGAATATCTGGCGCGGTGATATCCAGCGCATTCAGCGCATCACTGTAGCTCAACCAGGCATGCAGGGCTGCGGTCTCTGAATCGCTGAGCTTTAGACCCACCAGGATTTTTGTCTGCCACACAGAAATGGTCGGGGCGATTTCTGACAGCAACAGCCGCCGCTGATTTTCTGCTATCGCCACCGGGTCCAGTTCTGGCAGTCGTTCAAGACGCGGTCCTTTCTCGTCAAATATGCCCGCGAATCCATCGGGAGGATTAAAAAACGCCAGATAGTCTGCCTCGCTGATTTCATGCAGGTCCGCAGGTAGTGAGCCAGCCGCTTTATACGCATCCAGCATACCGTTATCGAGGTAAAATCCCTGCGTGCTGATGCTGTAAAAATATTTCATATCAATACCCTACCACTCTTACATTAAAAAACGGGATCCAGCCTGTCTGAGGTGTTTTAACGCTGACGGTTAAATATGTTGTTAATAGCCCACTGCCATCATCTTTATCTCTGGATACTTTAACCTCAGTATTGTATCCGGGGGTTTGATTACCAAACCTGTCACCTATGAGATTTGCCAGAGCGACCATAATGCCGTTTGGTAATGCCATCGGCAGGGCTAATTTATAGTAGTGCGTGTAATACGTAATACCTCCCACCGTCTGAGGGTTGTATGCTCCTACTGGTGCCCCACCACTTATGAGGAAATCCATTTGATAAATATCGCCAATTTTTATCACGCTGGAGTTTGTTCCTGACCTGACATAGGTGATACCCAGATTGGACAGCGCAGCGTCTCTGGTTGTCGCCCCGGTCCCTCCCTGTGAAAGCGACAATGCGGTCGTTAGCCCCGACAGGCTTGTGATATCTGAGTTTGCGCCTTTTTTTGCCAGCGATTTCTGGCCGGGAACTGTTACTGGTACACCGTTAGTCGTGATAGTGACGTCACCAGACGCATTCATCACGTCGGCGAAACCGCTCATATTCCGCTGATACAGCGTCAGCGTTTCAGCAATATTCTGCGCCAGTCCGTCAACGCTCAGACTATCGCTCAGCAGAATAGCGTAAGCGGTCCCGGCCGCAATTGCCGGGTTCGCCGCCGGCGTTACGGTGAGCTGGGTTGCGCTGTTGATTGCCGTTATCTGGAATACCTGTGGCGGTGTAGTCAGGGAAATCAACGAGCACCCAACACGTATGAGCGAACCTGCCGCTGTAAAATTTGTGCCAGTACCCGTCAGGGTATTACCGTTGACCGCAATAGAGCCAGTTGTGTAAATCATGTTTTCTCCAGGCATAAAAAAACCCGCCGGAGCGGGTTGAAATCAGGATTGAGTGAACGAACCGGAACCCCTGGATACGTGTATTGTCGGGGAATAAATACCAACGTTCGCGTGATATGTCGCATTATCACTGCGCATCTGAATCGAACAATTCACCACCTGTCCGGTAACGCGGGCGCTGTGCATAACCGTGACGTACGTAGGACGCGATCTGTCAGTATTTGGTGGGGTATAAACGTCAATGGTTCTGCTTGACCCACCAATGGTGAGAATCGCCGTCCCTTTTGTTTGAGTAATCCCTGCACCGGCCTCTGTCGCAGAAATCTGGACCTTAACCAGCGCCATTATCACTACATGCTTTTCACCAGGCAGGTTACCGGAATCGGTGTATACAAAATTTCGGGTGACATTATCCCCCTCAATATCACTAAACGTCTGGCCCACAGCCACATCACCGATAAATGATTCAGCCTGAACTGTGCCTTTAAACGTCCCGCTGGTCGCATTGATTTTCCCGGTAAACTCCCCGTCCGTCGCATAAACAGTCCCGCGTACCGTGACGCCGTTAAACGTCGCGTATCCAGATTTGTTAATATGCCAGCCGACATTCCCTGTCCCGTCCCAGGTATTTGACTGGATGTAGTTACCAATTTTCAGGTTTCCAACAGTCCCGTCCTGGATAAACGTGTCACGAATAAACGTCTGGCCGTTCTGAATAACAAACGGCAGTGTGACGGCGGCTCCTGCCTGAGACATAACAGCAAAGCGGTCAGCAAGGAAAATAACCTGTGACTGCATGCCGTTAGGCGTGTTCTGCACACCCAGCCCCATCCCTGCGGCGTACTGCATGCCGTTGGCATCCACGCCGACTTTAATCGAGTACATCGCGTTCAGGTTGCCATTGATATCCGCTACCGCCTGGGCGTTAGTGGTGATGGCCGCAGCCTGGCCGTTTACCGTAACGCTCAGTGAGTTGATTTTCGTCGCTGATACCTGACTGAAATCCGCCATCGCTTTCGAAAAATCAGTCACGTTTGATGTATTGCCACCAGCCGTGGCATCCAGGGTTTTCAGCGACTCGCTGAGTGCTTTCGTTGCATCGGCCATCACATTGTCAACGCGATTAATGCCAGCCGCGTTGGCACCATACTGAGCACTCTGTGTTACCTGCTGGCTCACCTGCGCCAGTGTGTTCTGAATCTGTGCAATCGCCGTGTTTTGCACCCCACCAGCAGCATTAGCCGTTTTCCCTGACAGTTCGTCGAACCGGGATGCAGTCGCGCTGTCGAGGGTGGACACCGCCTGTGTAAGCTGCGTGACGTTAGCGGTATTGTCTTCCGTCTGCGCCGTCAGCGTATCAACCGCCGTGGCGCGGGCCTGAGTCTCATCTGCGAGCGCCTGCGTGAGTTGCGTTACCTGTGCAGCGTTCTGGTCGGTTTTCGCCTCCAGGCGCGTCACGTCCGTAACACGGGCCTGTGTTTCTGTGGCGATAACCTCCCGCAACTGAGTGAACGATGCCGAGTTTGCGCCGTTCTGCGCCGTCTGTCTTACGACAACATCAGCGATGGCCAGGGCATTACCAATGATGGCTTCTGCCGTCTGCCGGTTCGCACCTACTGCCGCAGCAAGTTGGTCGGCGTTTTGACTTACCGCCTCTGCCAGTTCAGCAACTTTTTCACTGCTCTCCACGGCATTTTCAATCAGATCCCTGAACAGTTCAGTATCCTTGATCTGCTCAAGCACGGCATCAGTGATGTCGCTGAAATCCTCAGTCGGCTTGCCTGATGCTTCAACAAACGCAGAAACGCCGAATGCATTACGTGTCCGCACATACACGTAATACGTGTGGTCAAATTTGAGGTTCTGAATGGTCCACTGATTACCGCGCCCGAGGAATTGAGTATTGTCCTCAATGTCATTCGTCAGGGGGATCGGCGTCTCACCTGCATACCAGTATTCAAACGAAGTGTCTGTCGTTGCCGTCACCGACATGACAGGAACCAGCGTTGCCTGTAATGGTCCCGGAATCCACTGAACAGAATTAGGTGCCATGGGCGCGCCAATAATCAGACTGACCTGCGTTTCCGCACCTTTCATCCCGTTTTCATTTCTTCCTCGCACACCTAGCGTGTAGCTCCCGGCGTTGAGTCCGTAGAACTCGTAACGGAACTGCTCTGTTTCAAACTGAGCAACAACTGCGCCGTTCGCGGCGTAAACATACAGTTCGAACACCAGTTTTTTCGTTGTGGTGGCCGTTTCCCACGTAGCCGTTACCTGAACAGTCTCGCTATTTGTGTTGATAATGCGCAGATTTTCGACGTTGGGGACCCGGTACCCATTCAGCGTATCATTGGGGATCTCAAATACAGCCCCCTCGTCCACAATGGCCTGTTTATTTGGGTCATGCTGTGCCGCAGTTATGCTGTAAACAGAATTATTGTCAGTCTCAGCAATGCTCATGATGCGGAATAAGCGAACAGATACCTGTCGGGTTGATACAGCAAATACCGTACCGTCGCGCACCCAGGAAGGAACGGATTTCAGCGTAATAACATAGCCCGACACGCTGTCGATTTCATATTTCACAAACTTTCCGTTACTGCCAAGTATCGACAACGTATCGCCGTCAGAAATCAACGACGCATCTACGGCATCAACGGTAATCTTTGCACCGGAATGGGAAACGATTCGACCGCCCAGCCGCGTACCAGCGTATTTATTGTCCATGATTTCGACCACATCACCCGGTGTGAAGTGGATGGCATCACGGGCCATTTGAAATGACAGACGGCTGCTTTCGCGCTTTGCCGTTTCCAACAGCCATTTACCGGCACGCCAGGCCTGACCGCGCGAAGTGCAGCCAAACGCTTCAATGGTGGTTTCGTTATAAGTGCTGCGTGCGATCATCTCATCGTCAGAAACGTACTCTTTATCCTGTTCCCATCCGTTATCCGGGTTAGTCCAGGAAACGACAACAGCATTGTACTGTTCTGAGCGTTTTACAGAGCTGCGGCTGAATTTTCCGTCAACCACATTCGCGTTAGTGATGGTTGCAATGGGATCCTGCGGAGCATCCAGCATGACAGTCAGTCGCATGCCGTCCCACAGCGCGATCCCCCTGAACATGCCAGCTATTTTATCCAGAATATCGCGTGCACTAGCCTGCTCTGTAATATAAGCGTTCAGAGTGAAGCGTGGTTCCAGTCCACCGAACCCATCATTAACCAGTTGATCGCAGTATTGCGACAGGACATACAGCGCACCGTCATCCACATCGATATAGCCTGCGCGTCGGGCGAGCCCAAATCGTTCATTTTTCGCGAGTTCACGAAACAGCCAGGCCGGATTGTTGGTCCATGCCTGCTTAAAGCCTCCTTGCCACAATCCTGAGTATGTTCTCGCTATGGGATCGTAATTATCAGGTACATCAACAATCAGGCCGCGTAAGTGGTAATTACGTGATGGAGTGTCGGAATACTGGCTCCTGTCTATAACGGCGCCAGCCACAGCCGAAAACGGATAGTTGAGGTTATCGTCGATTATTTCACTGTAACTGTTCCAGATCGTACCATTGGTCAGCAGATCGCTCGTGCTGTCCGGCGTAATGCGTCGCACGCGGATATCGAATGGTTTTGTGTCTGGCGCATCAATGACATGCGCCTCCAGGTATTCTCCGCTGATTTTCCCGTTGATGGTTACCGTTTTCTGGGGGGCATATCCTGCTGTTCCCGTCCGGGTCTCAATCACCATCACCACCGTGGTGTTATCCTGGTTCCCCTTCGAATCCTGCTTAACAAGACCAGTAACACCAAGGTTAAGTCGAACACGTGTCACGTCTGCATCTGTAACAGTCCTGACCAGAGGAGTATCAAACTTCACTTCAACATTAACAATTTGCGTGGATTCAATCGCTGAGAAACCGTTAATTGGGCTCTGAAACTCTGAACCGGGGCGCCATGCCACACTCACACCGTTAATATTGACTGTGCCATTTGCATCAGTAACGGCGGTTTTGTTAAGAAGAAACGATGACAAATGCGACTGATCAACCGGTCCGAAAATTGGCCCTTCGCTAACCAGGTCCAACACGCGGTAAAACTGCTTTGATTTGAGATTGTCGTCGATAAGTTTTGGGGTTGAAGCCTTGCCGCCGCCTGAGGACATATTCGTTCCACCTTAGCTAATTGATTCTGTCCAGTCCTGGTTATTTGACGTGTCGATACCCAGTGAAATGACGTTAGATCCCACCAGCATCTCCCCCAGCAATATAGGAACTGGTCGCCCCTGCCCGACACGGTTCTCAGCACTGGTGAATGAGTTGTTGGTGATGCTGTTTGTTTCTGCCGCTTCTGCTGATGTTTTGTTTTTCATGTTGCGAGCCATGTAAATGGAGTACGCAACGGATGCTGCGGCGATGACCAGCGTTGCCACCAGCGCAAAGGTGCCGGTTATCGCCCCGTCAATGACCGGTACGAATAACACGGTCGAGCCGTCGGGAAGCCTCCTGTCCAGATGAAGAGACAGCGTTTCATCAGTAACATCGTTCCCGGCAACTCGCAGACGAATACGCGATGATAAAAAATCCTTTTTCAGCGCCGGGCGTTGCGCGAGCAGCAAGCGAATTCCCTGCGCCGGAGTGTCGACGTTCAATACGACCTTGCGGAAATGTCGGCGGAGATGCCCCGCAAATCTAAAGATGAGCACAGTTCATGCCTCCAGACTGAATGGGTTTGCTTCTGATACGCGAGTCGGTAATTTTCTCGCCTGCTGAGGTGCCCCGCGCAATCGTGATGCAGTACCTTACCGCCTTCAAGCAGGATCATCGCGTGGCAGGGGTCAGCGCCCGGGAATGGCCGACGAATGATGACGTCGCCAGGTTGAGCAGTACTGATGTCAATCGGATGAAAACCACTGGCCTGCATGTTTTTCAGGTAAAGATTTTCGCCGCGCAGCCACCAACCGTCGGTACGTTCAAAATCAGGCAGATCAATGCCGCAAAGATGGTATGCGTCACGAAAGAGCGTATAGCAGTCCGTCACGCCGTGTTCGAAGCGGCGGCCAAGCAGATGTGGTACCGGACGAAACTTGTGCAGCATGCCGTTGCATGCCAGCCACCACGGCAACCCGGTAATAATCTGGTACTGCCGATCTCCACCAGAGAGCACCGGGTAATTTCGGGGGTGAGAATGAAATAGCGCTGTGACCTCGCCTGTATCTTCTGCAGCCAGCCAGTCATCATCACCAATACGAAAATGCTGATCCGGATGAGGATGAATGTTACGACAGTGAAATATCCGCTCGTTATCGATGATCAATGCGCACACTTCATCCTGCGACGTTGCCGCATAATCAATTAGTTGCTGCATCAGGAAACCTTGTCTGATCCGGGGAAACTACTGATGGGGAGAACCTGCGGTCGCGGATAGCGCAGCCGGCAGCCCGTTTTTCTGTGTGAACATTTGTCGAGTGCAGGGCTGCTCGTCGGATTATCACGCTCATCCGCAACTGGTGGCCCGTCATAGTTGCAACCGGTGCCGCGATAAGACCACTGACATACGTCTGCAAGGATAGTGCGGGCCGGGATAATCGCGTTGTCGCAGTCGATGGGCGTCGCCAGGGTATATGTGACCTGTTCACCGGCGATTTCATCTGTCATTTCTTCCACGACATAACGCGAAACCGCTTCCATTGAGGGATCCGCATCCGGGTTGCCGTTCGGAAAATTTATAGCATCGAGATGTTTAACCGGAACCTGACGACGAGTAATCACCACGCCCAGCAGGTCGCCAAAATCATGGTTAATGCCAACGATGAGCCCTGCAACGTCTGCCACCGCCATCTGTGGGCGCGCATACGTGCCTTCGTTTTTACTCTCGAACCCTTCAACGGTGATCGGATAGGCCTGGTACTGGTAGCCCTTCCAGATAACGTCGCCGTAATAGCCATTGGTACCGGAATGGAATCGAATTAAGTCGCCACCGTATGGCTGCAGGTTGGCTTCAAAGAGGTCGATGAATGCGCCAACGCCAGCATCAACGCTTTCGATAATTAGCTCAGATGGAATGTCGCGCACGGATTTCTCCAATAAAAAAGGCCGCACGCGGCGGCCAGGTAAACAGGTGATCAAATATCAGGATATGATATATCCGAAAGCCTGGATATGGTGAAGATTCAGCCCGTCAGCGGTGGAGCGCTGGCGTACTCTTGGAAGGAGGGATGGCTGATTACCTCTGGTCAAGGAATAACTCATGGCAAATAAACCAAATCAGGAAGAAATTCTGGCAATAATGAATGATACGGCTCGCAAAAATTACGCGCTGACAGAGCTTCTCGCCCAAGCATTTAGTGCATTTGTAGTTTCAACTGATAATAAAAAGGCTATTGCTGACTTTATTAAAAATACTAGTAGCTCTGGGGAAATGTCCGATGCGCACAAGCATGCGCAAACAGCATTGCTCAAAATATTGGATTCAGTAAAGGTCATTCCTGCTCAGAAGGATTAAATTGTGCAGGGCGAATGTACACTTCACCATTCTCAATTTTAAATACAGCGGCCTCAATTTTGGCCGCTTCTTTGTCATCTGGACAATCAGCAAGGCTACCAACCCGAAGAGCAATACTACCATCCGACTTGATTATTTCGCGGATGCCCTTTTCATTGTCCACCCGCTCTACCCCAACATTAAGCTGATATACAGGGTTTTGCGCGCCAACGAAATTTACTTCCATCGCCACCATTTGTTTTTCCAGTGCTTCAACTCTCTGTTCTAATGTCATAATTATCTCCCGCCTTTCGGCTTATCTCGGTACCTGTTCAAATGCGGCCGTTAGTTCATATAACGGTCCGGTTTTGGTCATACTCCACGAGCGACAGACAAACAGTTTCTGCACTCCCGTGTCCGATGGTGTCCAGTAAAACGACTCGACGGCCATTCTTGCTTTCAGAAATGCTTCGGCTTGTCGAGCTGCGTTCTGTGTATTGCATTTAGCATCGTCTACCCCCTTGAAAGTTAAAGAGTACTTATCCATTAAAGGGTTGATGCCTTTCGTCTGTCGCTGTTCGTATCCATCACCCAATTTGACGACAGATACGTTTGGCGTTCGCTCGACGCTATAGCCCTTCTGTGGAGACCATGTGAAGGTTTCTGGCATTATTTCCTCCTCGGCTGGATCATGCCGTTGGGACGATTTGCCTGATCGTTTATCTGGAACAAAGCAACCCGCTTCATCATGGATTCCATCTGTTTTATAGTGGCTTGGTCGATGCCTCCGGTAGTGTTGATTTCAAAGCTGATATGCTGAACGACGCTACCACCACCGCCATCGCCCTGAATATCGCGGTTACTGATCACCGAGCCATTATCGCCTGGGATCATGTACTGGCTGCCGTTCGATGCCTTGAAGATTTCAGGCTTGCCGCCCTCACCTACACGGTACATTGAGTTTGCCGAAACAGGGCCGCCGTTATAGCGGGCACCCGCAAGCGCCATACCCTTTGCAGACAAAAGAGAACCGGCGTAGGCAGCCTGCCCAACAGCCGCCGCGCTACCATACGTTGCAATTGATGCGCTGACTGCAGCGGGTGCCCATGCAGAAGCAGCCGCAGTAGCCTGGGCCATTGTGGACGCCAGTGACGCTGCGGCTGCGGCCTGTCCCATCAACTGGGCCTTAACCCACTCAATGCCCATCTGAACAAGGCTGGTAATTACGCTGTTGAGTATCGTTGAACCAATATTGGCAAACGCCTCCTGCAAACTCTGCGTGCCGTTAATCAGCCCGGTTAACGCACTCGACGCACCACTTTGCAATCCTTCAAGTGAAGACGCCAGTAGTTCATTCGCCTGACTCTGGTTACGATAAATTTCCCACTGCGCGGCGATGCGCTGCTGTTCGTACTGAGTATCCGCTGCATTACGAAGCGCCAGCGCATTCTCATGCGCCAGAACGCCCTGCTGCTCAAACTGCTGAATTAGTGCCAGCTCTTGCGCATGCTGGTTAGCCAGGCGCTGCACAGGATCGACCTCTCCTGCCGCCGACTGCAACGGCGTCACTGCCTGCTGTGCACGGATTTTTGCAAGGTTCACCTGGTGTTGCTGTTCCAGTTGTTCAGCGGTCTGGTTGAATTGCTCAATGCTTATTTTTTTAGCACCAAGCGCAGTCATCAGATCATTCAGGTCCTGTTTATAGCTGGCGTTTTCCTTCGTCTCTGGTAGCAGTTTCTCGGCAGCGGCCTGGGCTTTAAGCGCGTTTGCCGTGTCCCATATTTCTCCACGATATTTACCAGCTAGGGCAATTTGCTCCTGCGTTGCACCCTTACCAAGTGATTGCTGAGCCTGTAATACTGCCTGCTCCCTGCTTAGCTCCTGCGTAGAGCCTGCAGCCAGTTCTGACTGCTGTTTCAGGTTAGCCAGTTTCTGGGCGATGTTTTCTTGCTGGGAAGCGCTTTTCTTATTCTGCGCATCCAGTTTCTTCTGCGCATCGATGTTGTTATAAGTCGCAGCCGCATCATTCATCATCTGCACGGTATGCGGATCATCTTTTGATAAACCTGCATCCTCAGCAGCGTATTGAGCCTGTAATTTTGCCCGGGCCGCACCCTGCAATTTAGAAAGCGCCAGATTGCGCTCTGACTGCTTTATGAGGTCTTTCTGTCCTGATGTCAGGTTGTCAGTTGCAGTCTTCATTTTATCAACGTTATATGCAGCCATGGAGGCAGCGGTCGATAGATCTGCAATCTTGTTATATAGTTCCAACAACTCTGGCTTTGCGTCTTTGGAAGACTTAATCATTTCCCCAATTTTGTTCGCCAAAGCTTGCAACGCTTCTGGTGATGGGTTGTTGCTTACATCAGAAAGTTGTTTTGAAAGTTCGAATGCAGCTTGCTGGCTTATTCCAAACCTGCTCGCCAAAGTATTTACAGTTGCCGCAAGTGAGTTAGTAATTCCAGATGCATACTGACCATTACTTGCAGCCTGGGAAATAGCCTCGCTCCAGTTATCTGTAGTTATTTTAAGCCCCGCCAGCTCATCATTGAATTTCTTGATGCTTGGCGATGCGCCACCGAAGGCGGCCATTGCTTTGTCGCCAAGTGTAACAAATGAGTCAGCAGCGTCACTGATAGCTTTGGGGATTTTAAGTATTGCCTGGTTGTATTCTATTACTGCCTGATTTCTCAATAGAGTTGCCGCGGCCGCATTAACTCTAGCCAGTGCAGCGTATTTATCAGAAAGGGCGGCGACTCCCTGTGAAGAAATGGTTATCACCTTATCCATGGCTTCGGCGGCATCTTTCAGCGCATCCATGGCATTTTTACCGCCGTTTAGCGATGTGATCAGCACGCCAGCCAGTACAGAACCAAGAGCAATTAGCGCACCGACTACAGCACCACCAGGACCAAATGCGCCCGCAAGTTGTGATCCTTGTTGGCTAAACGCCACCAGCGCGGACTGTCCACCCTGCACCTGGACAATGAAGTCCTGGATCTGATATCCGGCTTGCTGCATTGAAGTCTTGAATGAGCTGCGAACGCCAGACGCAGTTTTACTTACCTGAGTATCAAGGGTTTTAAATTTGCTCGCAGTATCAACTGCAGATGTACCAATATTTCCAAGGGCTGCGTTCGCCTGCTGCTCGCCTTTCAGTAAAGGGGCGACATCAGCACTGATGTCATAAACTATGCTTCCGGCATTCTGCTCTGCGGACATTCACCTATCTCCTGGCAATAAAAAACCCCGCCGGAGCGAGGTTTACTTAGATTTATAATATTAAAGAAAAGACTTATCAATCATATCCATAACTATAATTGCCGCCCCTAGCGTTTTTGTATCAATAGTTCTTACCTCAGGAGTTTGTTTTGGGAATATGGTATAGCGGACAATTACTTTAGAATCTTTCTTAACGTGCTTAAGGAATAAATCACTGTCCTGCTTCTTAAGCATCCCATTTCCATCAGCGCTACTGAGCGCCTCAGTTTTGTCCAGTCTTAACTCCACCTTCCCACCTGGAGTTAAATCATTGCCTATATAAATAAAATACCCATTATTAATTTTCCTGATGGTGAGACCATATTGACGTGCATAGCAGGATTTTTCATCACTGAACTCATCCCTTTTGCATGCGACATCCCAACCTTGGTTATCAAAAACCCTGCCCTCACCAATAGTCGCCGTCCCATTGCTATGGTTTATATCGACTAAGGTGCCATCAACTTCCCCTCGCTCTATGGTAAAAATTGATGCTTCTGATGAATCAACAGAGGCATTAACCATGCAATAAACACTTGATCCAACAATTAATTGGTCGGTATTAATAACTGATTTTGTGGGCGTAAACTTCGTTTTTTTATTAATTTCTTCTGGGAACCAAGATACATACTTTTTACAGCCCATCTCTTTTGCAGCAATTGAGTTGCTTACTATCTTGTTCTGCGCTGCGCTGAGGGAGTTGCTGGCAGCATTTAAATAGAATGGTGTAACCAAAGCAAATGCTGTAATTGCTATCCTGAAACCTATTTTCTTCATATCCTTATCCCCATCGGTTTAATTTCACACAGAATATCAGGTATGCAGGGCAACGACAAAACCCGCGGTTAAGCGGGTTTAAATCTCGTAACTTAGATACCCGGTAAATACATCTGCACCTCATTCGCCACCCGCTCGCGGGCAGACAGCAATAGCCGCTTACGCCCACCAACGCCCCATTTCGCCATCTGGCTGGCACAATGGCTGATCGCTTTGGTTTCTGAGGTTATGATGTGATCGATTTTGTTCAGTCGGGACATGGCATCGAATCCCCTGCGTACCAGCATTTGAAATGTTTCATACACTTTGATTTCAAATAGTGGATTCAGCCATGCCGCATAGCGGATTGCGATCAGCTCTAATCCCCATGAGCCTTGAAGCGCACCTCCCTTAATCGTAAGCACCGATGCGATTTTCTTCGCATCGCTTAAAGCTCGAACAAATCTCCTGATCTGCTTGGTTTTAAGAAACTCACCGGGCCTCTGTGATTCAGTGGCCTTACCTTCCGCCACTGCTGCCGCGTGAAGATCGTTAAGACTGTAGCGTCCTTCGTCGTCAACACGAACAGATACGCCGTTTACTGATACGGTTGGATAGTGCATGAGGTTTACCTATAGAAAGTGAGCCTGTCACACAGAGATAGCCGCCCCAGAGTACAACTAACTCTCAGGCTCGCTTTCTGTAGGCTCTGGGATTATAACGTGCGCGTGTGAAGCGCGTAACTTGCGATGTTGCTTTAGCCGACCACTAAATGGCCGGAATGAAAAAAGCCCCGCTATTGCGAGGCCTGATTGATTAGGTTGAGGTTATTTTTGCCCTTGCTCTTTGGCTATTCGTCGTGCTTTACGCGCCAGATAATCATCGGCCACCGCGTCGTATTCTTCTCGGCTGAACCCTTTCTGGTCAGGGTATTTTGCGGCCAGCAATAACTGAAACTCTGTCATGGTCAATGCAGCGGCCTCATCGCGCCTCATACCGAAGTGCGAGCGCGCGGCGCTGATGTAATCGAAAGCCCTAAACTCACTCGTTGTTTCACCGGATTCGTGGCGCTGCAGGCGGCGTACCTTCGCTTTGCCTATTACGCCGTGCTGCATTAACTGCTGGGCAATCACAACAATGTCATTACGAGGCATCATGCCGGGACGATACACGACATAGCGCGACCACCCTTTCCACTCGCCGATAATGGCTGTCAGGTCTTCTTCGCAGCATGCCTGCATAACATGCATTGCTGCCGACAGCAGGCGATCAGCCAGCAGATTGAATGATGGCGACACCCAGGCGGGAACGCATTTCAGCGCCCCTGCACATGCCACCAGCAACTGCTGTGCATCACTGCCATTGACGGTACCGTAAATCCTCACAATCTCGGCCGGTTCGCCCAGGCGGGCCATCGCAGCGAATGAGGGACGCAGCAGGAAATCTTTACCCCCTTCCCGGCTGTCACTGATTCCGATTTCGCCAATTTCTTTTAATGCTGTCATAGGCCATTCCGTGAACGATTATTATCAAGGGCAGCGCGCCGCCCTTTGTAATAGCCGTTAGCTGACGGTAACGGTGTGCGTGGCAACCTTATTGCCATCGGCGGTATTAACGACGATCTGCGCGGTACCCGTCGCAACACGGGTCACCGTAACCGTATTTCCGGATGCCGTTGCCGTGGCTTTCGTTGCGTCGGTCGTTGCAACTGTGAAATTCTTGTTGGTTGCATCAGTCGGGGCGATATTCACCGTAAACGTACTGGTACCGCCTGCAGCCCCGGTGCTGGTTGTCGGGGTAAGCGTCACGCCAGTCACAGGGATATCGGTGACTTCGTTCACTTCGATAGTGCTCGCATCGCCGACTTTGAACTCAGTAGAAAACGTCACGATGTCGTTGGTACCGCCGTCAGAGCTGAGCGCGGTGATGTTCATATACCCGACAAACTCGACCGGACCGTAATCCATGCGCACCCACAGACCGGGCTGACGCTTGGCCTTAAGCTCACCAGCAAAATAAGCGATGTACCGGCCAACGCCGTACTGATCCAGCTTATCCTTTTTGCGAACCTCACCCTCAAAGCTGAGAGTGAAATCACTGTTGGTGATGATGGTTTCGACATAGCCGCCGCCATCATCTGCATCACTGGTCACGCTGTTCGGGTTAAAGTCGAAGCCCTTCGACGTGCCCGCAGCTAAAGACTTCCACTCAGATTCAAGCGGTTTGACATCCGGGCAGCCATCGGCGACTTCAAGTACGACCGCGCCACCGAAAAGGCGCTCGTTTGAGTTCTGGCAATCAGCCATGTGAAACTCCTCTTTGACGTATAAAAGAAAACCCGCCGGAGCGGGTTATTTGGTTGGGATTGGCTAATCGCCGTACGTGCAGACGAACTGGAGACGGAAAACTATTCGCCCTTCTTCTGTAAGCACCGGCGCGGGAATTGAGCCCATATTCTGGATGTAGCCTACGCACTCATCGGTCATAGGATTGGCCTGGACATAATCAACAATGCGCTGCACTGCGCTGAGCGCCTCGCCGCGTTTGCCCTTCGCGCCGACAACATCGACGAGGACGTAATAATCAGAGCCCAGCGCATTCCTGATTGCTGAGCCACCGTTTGGCCTGAATACCATCACCGCCGTCGACGAGTCGCCGGGGTCATCGTATAACAACTTCTGCACTGTGAAACCGTCTGTAAGCCCGGCGTCGCCGAACATGTTACGGACGCGCTCATGCATCATGGGTGTCATAGCGACAGCTCCTTGCGCATCACGGCGTCAATCTGGTCTCTGGTCTCGTTGGCTGCCTTTGTCAGAAACTGAGGTTCGCCGTGCGGGTCCCAATAGTTGCCAGTCCCCGTACCGCCGCCGAACTCCTGCCCTGCCCTTGTTTTACCGAAGTGCGCGCGAGGCTGACCTTTGAGTTTGCCCGGCATAGCGTGGACATACGCAGCGTAGTTTGCTGAATAGCCTACCCGGCCAGTAATGCGCGTGCCGTTCACCATAATTTCACGGAACTGGCTATTGAGCAGAGTGGAAGTATCCACCGGCGTATAAATAGCCGCCTGCGCACCAACGATCATTAAAGCAGACTGTATAGCGCGAACGACTTTCCGCCCCTGAATGTCATCAATGATCTGCCTCAGACTCTCCTGAGCCTGTTGAATCCCTCTCACTTCAACGCCCATATCAGACCCCTGTAATAATCGCGAAGTCATCCGCCAGGCGATAGAACGTGTCGGCATAGCGGATAACCTGCCGCACCTCGTCAGCGCCAGCAGAAACCGGATCTGCGTCGGTCGATTCGCCAATAAGCAGGTAATCACCAGCGCCGGCCAGCGCGTACTCAGTCCAGACAGTGTTCTTCACGACGATTTCAGCGCCCAGGCTCCCGATGCGCTTTGACAGTCCACCCTCGTAATCGACCATGATGATGACCGGCGCGGCATAGCCGTTTATCGGATCGCCGTTCTCGTCCTTACCACCACTCAGCTTGCGCCAGATGGTCGCCTTAGCGGTGTATGACCAGTTAGCCACCGAAGACATAAGCTATTCCCTCCAGCGCAGCACTACCGCGCTCGTAGCTCGAATTCGCGGGCAGTTGATGATCCATTCCCCGTCAGATTTGACGTACGCTGTCGTTTGCTGCCCGGTATCGGTCATCACCCACACGCGGGAGAATGCGCGCGGCAGCTGGACGGTTACGGGTGTCCACTTCATCCGCAGCCCCCGACGACCATGAACATGCCGACGCTGTTCCCGGCGCTGATCGGCAACGCACTGGTACAGCCGCTGGCATCGAGCCTGGCGAGTGAATCGCGTAACCATGTGACACTATCCTCACCGTAATCGAATGACTGTGAAGCACCAGATGGTGCACCTTGTGATTTGATGCGGCGAGCGCCAGAAGATGTCGCCATCAGCGCCGCGGCGTACATCAGAATGAGCTTTGCGGTGCATTCGTCATAACCAGCGCCATCAAGACAGGGAATGATTTTATTTACTACGCATAGGATCGGGTCCAGCAGCGTGCCGGGGATGCTGTAACCCAACTCACCGAGGAACGCCTGCACGTCTGCCGCTGTGATTGGGTCAGCCATGGTTATTTCACCTTCTTCTGCAGCTCAGACAGTTGCTTTTTTGCCTCTTCGAGGTCAGCTTGCAGCTTGCCGTTGCTCTCCGTCAACGACGCTACTTTGCCGTTAGCCTCTTCGAGGTCAGCTTGCAGCTTTTTCATATCATCTGGAGTTGCCACCTCCAGCACCTGATCGCCTACGGGGATGGCTTTACCCACCAGCCACAGAGGGAGAGAATCACCCGTGTAAACCTCACCCTTTTTCAGTTCGTGACTGTCGTGGGTGAGTAACCATTTTTGCTCTTTCTCAGCCATAAGGCCTCCGTAAAAGAAATGGGGCCGGAGCCCCATTAATTATGCTTTGGTGAGTTGCGCGTAACCGGCCTGGCCGTTCGCGTCATGCTTGAACTGCGGAGCCGCGGCAGCCAGTACAGAAAACACGTAATCGTCTTCCGGGTTCTGGCGCGCTTTAGGTCGCATGGTCATCGGCATGCCGTTCAGGATCTGAACCACATCAGTGCGCTTCACAACGCCCAGCATTTCATTCACCGGAACTTTGGACGCCGGTACCAGCGCTGCAACACCAGGGATTTCCATGATGCGGGACAGGATGGTCTTCGGATAGTTCGCTGCGTAGTCGTTAACGGACGCGTAGAACCAGTCTTTGTAGTTCAGGTAAATGGTGACCGGGGCATAGAAGTTTTTAGCCTGGAGAAGGCCAATCAGCGCGGAAATTGCGCCGACCCACTGCGCGCCGGTGGCACCGTTCAGGTCAAGGCCGTGAGTGCCGGTACCGCGGTTAGGCGCATTGCGCAGTCCGTAGATGGTCGCGCCGCCAACGTTGATATTTGCGTCACCGTTCAGCACCATATCTTCCAGCTTCTCAGCAACTTTACGCTGATGGTTGGAAATGGCGTCGCTGTCCAGAGAGTAACCTTCCGTCTGCGCTGCCAGCATCTGGCGCCAGCCGAAAGTCACCTCACTGTCGATGATTGGCAGTGGCGTACCTTCATAATCCATGACGGGCTGATCGCCCTTCGCCTTACCGCGGCCATCCAGGCTGATGTTGACATCGCCTGAATCTGACAGCGTCATGAAGTAGTGGACGATTTTACCCAGCGCCATCGGCCGAGACACGCTTGCCGCCAGATCGTTAAACACTGACAGCACGTCGCGCTGTACGGTGATCGCAGAACGGTCCCATTCGCCCCAGACATCTTTCGGAAGAACGGATGCGTTACCGACGAGCTCATCAAACGCAATGAACTGGCCGTTTGCGTCATTGACAGCAAAACCATGCTGTGCGGCCATATTGCGCTGCATCGCGTCCCAGCGACGACGGGCATTGAGAATCAGCTTCTGCTGCTGTGGAGTAAACTTTAACATTCTTGTTTTCCTTATGCCTTGGCGTACGGAGTGGAAAGGATCACCACGTCGGCGAACCCTTCCGCCGCCAGAGTGCGCCCTGCTTTTTCGTCGAACGTTGCGACGACCTGATTACCGGATGCGGCTGCTTTAAACACGCCGCCAGTGCCGATCGTCAATTCCTGACCAACGGTATAAGCGGCGGCCGCCAGGCGAACGTTGTATTCCTGCTCACCTTCAACGCGATAACCAACACCGGTTTCGTTTGCTGCGTATGCAGTGGTGATTGCCTGGCCGATAAAGCGGCGGTTGCCGAGGATGAACCAGCGCCCGGTAGTGTCGGCAGAAGCCGTTAACTTTCCAGATGCGATTTTCACGGCGATGCCAGGGATATAAGCACCTGCAACAGGCAGGTTGATGGTTTCCGGCTCGCGCTCAACCGGGCCGCGATAGATGACGTTAGCCATTATTTTTTCTCCTGATCGATGCCAGCATTAAGGTCGTAGTCTTTCCACTGGTCATTCTCAGCATTTACCTGCTGGAATGCCGGGTTAAGACCGTGGCTGGTCTGGCATTTCGCATACAGCGCGTCCAGAGCTTCGCCCTGCAATGAGTTGACCGCAGCGTCATCAAATTCGAATTTCGCTTTCACGGCTGCGCGCTTGGTTGCCAGATCTTTATCTGCATTGGCATGCAACTGACTTTTCAGCGTGCTGATTTCGTCGGTAAGCGGCTTAATTGCCAGATTCACCGCGGCGGTGATAGCAGCGGAATTAATCTGAGAGCCAGCCGGATCGCCGCCGCCTTCTTTCTTCTGCATTTGCTGGTTATAGGCATCCCAGACCTGGTCGTCTGTCAGCCCCTCGGTTTTAACGCCAGCGGCATTGAGCGCGGCGATCATCTTCTCTTTCATCGGGTTTGTTTCTCCGTTGGTTTTGACTTCGTACTCAGTTGGTTTGCGCACGACTTCTACTGGATCACCGACGAGCTCAGCCTTGCCATCGTCGTCAATGAGGTATTTTTGCTGGAGGTATTTGCCGTCTTCCTCGTAAATGAAACGGTCAGGCCAGACAGCCTCAGGCCAGAAGTAATATGTTTCAGGCTTGCCCTCGCTCATCTTGTTTCGCAGGGCAGCGCAGATTTCATCGAATGAATAATTCGAGGCGTTGCTCAAATAAAATTTTGTTTTATTCCACCAGCCATCTTTCAAGCTGTTGGCGGCATCCAGAAGGCTCGTTGATTCAACATCAGCCTGCTTACCGTCCGCGTTAACGAACATACCTACGCCCTCTTCCGGAGTTCCTGCACCAGGCTCATCCAGCAAAATCGCGACGTGGTCGAATTGCATGTTGTGGGCAACCCAGGAGTGTTTTTTCCCCTTCGATTCACCCGCCTTTTGCTCCTTGTTCAGCAGCAGCCCGGTGGAAACGTGAATCGGGTCAGCGTTGTTGCCGGAAATCATGTCATCCAGGCGCTGAATAAGGCGTTTCCCGTCAGGCTTGGTGTCTGCCACAGCCTTATTGACGTAAACGTCCATTACGACCTTGTCGTTGGCTTTGCTGACGTTCTGAGCCCATGCCCCGGCGTAGTAATCGTTGACCGCCTGCGGGTCGTTGGCGCTGACGTATTTGCCGTTCACCATCGGATGGCCGATAGGCATTAACTTGCGCTCCATCGTCTGGTAGCTGTTGTTAATCTCCTCCGCCGGGTACAGGCCCCCATTCATCACGATGTCATCGACGATAGGAACCGCACCACGAATTACGTAGTGTTCCTGTCCGTTGATGGTGGTCGTTGAGATGTTGGAGGCGTTGATGGCGAGGGATTTAACGTGGATGCTGGATAGCTTCACGTTGCGTCCTCATTGGTGGATTTCAGGCAATAAAAAAGGCCGCCTGGGCGACCTTGTTATTATTTTTTATAGCTTACTAGTTCGATCCCATCTTTGGGGTATCGTTTCTTTAATTCAGCAATTAATGCTGATTCTGTGTCACCGTTAATCGTCAGAAAAGCGATGTGCGTTCGGTGCTTAGCTTTAGTGGCTGGCTGCACTCTATCGAAGCGAATATCTTTAAATTTTGATTGCATGTCATTTTTCCATTTACTTAAGGAACCATTAATTAATAACGGCAAAAATAACATGAACTTTATTGATTATTTTCCCCAGTCTTTTCTCTCTTTCGCCAACTTATCAGCCAGACCCTCATTGAAAATGCTGCCGTCGTCGTTGAGCAGTACCGGAATCTGACTGCAATAGCAGTTGTACCGGTTGCCGTTCTCGGCGTAGAAGTCCCGCACCTCTTCGGTGGTGTAAACCAGACCGTGACGGCTTGCGTGCCATGTGCGCGTTGTTGGTTTTAGCGCCGATAGCCAGAGCAGGCCTGTATTCAGTCCGAGCCTGTCAGCAGCCCAGTCTGTTTCATTCCATTGTGCCTGCCGCAGCGCGCCTACCTGCTCAGTTTGAGCAATGGCTTTTGCCTTTGCCATCGAGACATCAAGTCGCTTACTGATTACAGCCGCCGTTTCGCCTGGGTTTACTCCGCGCGCTATCGCATCGGTGATAACGCCAGTCAGATCCGCACGGGCAGCATCGCTGATAGCCTTCCAGTCGCTGAAAGTCGTCAGTTGCGCTGCCGCTATCTGATTTTGATAAGCGGGGCTGCTTAATAGCTGCTGTAGCGTCGTCTGGCTGGCGTAAACCTGCGACTGCTGCGATAGGTTGTTGAAGGCCTCCAGCGTGCCGCGCTGCGCCTCAGTGGTGACGTAATCCATCGCCCAGAAGCGCTGATCACCACCTTCAAGCAGATATTCATCCAGAATTCGCTGCACTTCATCCAGCAGGCTGGACAGTTGCTGCGGCGACATATCGTAGATGAACTTGCCGGCATTGACCTTATACAGCGTCGGCTCATCGCCGTTGACGTGGCAAAGGAAGTGCCATTGATGACTGTTAGCCTCACGCTCACGTCCGGTAAGGCGCTGGTCGAAGAGCGATTTCAGAGCGCGCTTGATGTCGAGATATCTGCCCTCGATATCCCGGAACATCACGCTTACCTGCTTCGCCGACCGTGTCGGGTCAACCTTGCTGCGCGGAACTATCGGCAGACCCACCTTTGCCGCCTGCTCCGGTGTCGTCGGCCAGTGGATCATCGGTTGTCACCTTGTCATTCGGGTTAGGTGGTTGCTTTGGCTCAGGCAGAGGATCAAGGCCTACAATCTCGCGAAGTTCGTTGGCCGTGAATGGCGGCTCGCCACCATAGAAGCCCGACGCTTTCTGCACGATATCGGCCAGTTTCGAAGCGTTCTCGATTTTCTCTTTCTCGCCCGGGGCCAGCAGGTCGGTCCATGAAATGGTGACCTCTCCATTCGTCGGCGGTTCGATAATGCCCAGCATCCAGAAGCGTTCCAGCAACGCGGTTATTCTGTCAGTCAGGAAGCCGTTGCGGCGGGTATTGCGGCGAATGGCCCAGTCTGTTTTATCCTCATCGCTCGCCAGGCGCCCGGTCTGCTGTCCAAACAGGATGGTGAACGGGATTTGCACTGATGCTGCCAGCTCGTTCGCGGTTACCTCCCACGTCGGCCCAGGGTCGCCGGGTGTCACGCTCAGAACGTGCATCTGCCCAGCCTGCATGACCGCCGCCGCATCGGTGCCGCGGTTAAGCTTGTTGACCTTATCACCCATAGCTTCGCCGAGGTCAGCATAACCAGCTTTCTTCGCCTGTTCGGCCAGCGTGGACATGTCTGTTTCTTTGCTGAACTCGACCGCGATCTGCCGGCTGGCATTTTTCAGGAAGCCCTCAGCACCACCGCCGGAAATCTTCTCAAGGTCGAGCCCTTTGTTGTATCCGGCCTCAAGCAGCGGGATACCAGACAGAACGTTGTCATCCTCTGATCCTTCACAGAACAGGATTACCCTGCTCGGATGCACAGGCTCACCGCGCGTAGGTCCGACGAACGCTTCATCTCCAACCGGCTGCTCGTTAAAGTTGAACATCTTCGGCTGACCGAACGTCTCTGACTGGCGATCGTTATCCCATTCTGCAACCGTCAGTTGCGGCTCCCACACAGGGATCAGCTTAACAAGCGCTACCTCGCCGAGATTCTTCACAAGGGAAGTGTCGACTTCCTCATTCCATGGCCGGTTATCTTTTATCTGCAGTAACAGCGCAGAGTATCGACCCACCATATTGCGGCGATCGGCATCCTTCACTTTCGGCCACCATTTCTTCATAAAACTGGTGACGTTCTTTTCCCACTGGTTGGTTTTCTTCGCCTCCTTGGACTTATCACCATCAACGATTACCGGATAGTCCTGCCAGCATCCATCCAGAAGACGATGCACCACTGCGAAACCTGCGGCATTGCGGCGGTACATGTTGTAGAAGTCATGGAAGGTAATGGTTCGCGGGTAGCCAAACTCCTGATAGAGCGTCGGTCGTTTGGTATTGCCCCCGCCGATACCGATGGCGTTAAGGTAATTAGCTCGCCGCATTTCAGTGGCGAGATTGTTCACAGCCAGTTGAAGGCCGTTATCTTGTTCGCTCACTGGCGATGCTCCTTAGAAGAATACTGCGCCGACCTGCTTACGGTTGTTCTTCGTCACAGCAAAGTAACGGAACCCGTCAGCGCCGTGAGATGTGGCGTCATGAAGAGGCTTGTCTTTCCAGCAGCCGCGTTTGTCGTCCCACTCCTTACGGTAGCCCTCAAGATGAGAGATACCCTCCGAGCATTTCTCCTCGTCGAAAACGCATTTCGGGAGGATTTCACGCGCCGACTCGATGCCGGTGTCGATGCCAGCTTTCGGCACAACTTTAAAATTCAGCGAGTACATTTGACCATCTATTTCGTAACCCTCGCGCGCCAGCTCTTTTCGGGACTTCGCATCTGCGGCAAACTCTCGGTTCTCGATATCGTGCGGTCCCCAGTGTTCACCGTAGGTATAGCCCCGGTCTTTGAGCACCTTCATGTAATGCCGCAGGCCCTCGCCTGAGTTTTCGTAGTAGTCGATGATGTGGAACTCTTCGCCGACCTCACGAACGAACCAGATCGCCGTGGAGTCGCCTACTCCGATATCCCAGAATGTGTGAACCGGGAGGTGTGAGTTATCCGGGATTTTGCCGATCCGCTTATTGGTGTAGAGCCAGCTGAACTGTTTGGCGTAATACGCACCCTCGACAGACTGCTGGAATGCCTCGGCGGGAATGGTCGGGTACTCGCGCTTCATATCATCGCCGAGAGTTTTCTCTTTGGCGTGATACCAGGATTTCTGGCGCTCATCAACGACAACGCCGTGCTTCGCCTCCATTTCAGCGAAATAATCAACCAGGCGTTGGGGTAGCGGCTCTACCGGGTCAATGGCGTACTGCGGATTCTTCCACCAGGAAAAGAAGAAAAACTTCCAGTCCAGCGGGGAAAGCTGTTTGCCCTGCAGCAGGGCTTTTTCTGCCGTCTGGCAATAGTCGAAGAAGTAGCCTGCCCGGCCCTCCGCAGTGCTTTCAATCGTCGCGAAGCATCCAGTTGATACTGCCTCAAACGCGCCAGTGACGATCTCGCGCGCTTTGTGAGGAAACTTGGCGCATATCTTCCCGAACTCGGAAACGTGCAGGTAACGCAGCGTACCGCCACGGAATGAAGTGCTGACGTAGAGTGAACCGCCCTTCTTAAATACCAGTTCGCCGGCAGAGTCATTGCTTGCCGGGTTCGCCGCCCTGATTTCTTTCGGCAGTTTGTCGTAAGCGTACTTCACCTTCTCGCGGAACAGGCGCTTAGCGTCATTCAGCGTGTGGGCGATCAGCGCGCATTTTGCCGACTCGAACAGCGCTGCATCCAACTGGATGATGCACACCTCTGTTGTGAAACCTAGCTGCCTGGCTTTCAAAATGATGTTGCGGGTGTGGATCCCCTCGAAGTATTCCCGCTGCTCAGGCGTCATTCTGAATCGTGTGGGCTTCCCCTCTTTGTCGGTGATCCAGTAGAGATTGTTTAGCCGCCAGTCTTTATCAGCCAGCAGCTTGAGGTGCTCTGGTTTCATTACGCCCCCTGAGAGAGCGAATCCATCAGGTCGGACAGTGCGTCAACAACCTTATCTTTATCGCCTTCATCCATGCTGTAAGCCTGTCGCTCAAGACCAATCAGATTCTTCAACGTCTCACTCAGAGCTTTCATTGACTTAACACGCTCCGGCATGCTGATGATGGCCTGATAAAGCTCGTTAAGCCGATCGCGTCCGTTGTCGTCCGGGGATGACATCAGTTCGCCCAGTTGACGCAGAGACTCAACGTCTGCGCACTCAGCCTCGAGCTCATCAAACAGGGCATTAGCAAGCGTTCGCGCCCGACGGATATCGCCTCGATGCTGCATGCGTACCGTGGCTATCACCTCGGCAGTTGCCTCTATCAGTACGCGCTCAGACAGTACCGTTTCGGTGCGTACTTGCTTGCGTACCTCAGCTTTGCGTACCAAATCATCAGCGCGTTCTTTCACCTTAGCGTTGAGGTCTCGTGACCAGTCGTCGCGCTTTGCACGCTTGCGTATAGCGCCTTCGCTGATACCGTGCTGCGATGCGATTTCACGGAGGGACATCACTCCAGCCCGGTAAGCCGATTCGATAGCCTCCCAGTCCGGTTTTGCCATTGATTAACTCCAGTGTTTGTTACGCCATTATCAAGCCCACCCGTAGATGAGCTTTGGAATGGCTACTTCGCTTTTGCTTTTGCTTCCGCTCGCTTACGGCGCCGCTCTTCTTTCTTCTCGGCGTTTGCCATGTCCATGAATGCCTGCATGATCGAGTTCCGCATCATGTAGCTGACAAAGTGATGATTGACACAGCCATTGAGGCGCAGTTGCTCGCCAAACTGATCCACCGAGGCCAGCGCTTCCATCATGCCCTTCTCGCCTTTCATGAACTCTGAGAAGTCGCGCCCCGCTCTGGAGGCGCATTCGACAAGACGATCTGTCATGCCGAAAGTCCGGGGAGAGTCATTTGCAACTGGTCAGTCAACAGCTTAATTTTTGCGAGGAGTATTGGCTTTTCATACTTCCACCCCGCCAGCCCGCTCCCGCAATGGCTGGCGTAATCCTTTTTATTATCGAATTCGAGGATGCTTAGGTTGAGATCTGCAACCAGATCGCTCTTTCTTTGCAGCTCACCTGTAAAAAATTTATCAAGAATAATGAATGCGCCTGCCTCAAAGTCAGAGTCTAGGAATGCTGCATATTTATAAGCGATCAATTTGTGGGCGAAGGTTCCACCGCCGTTACCAGCCACAGTTAGTGTTGGGGAGGCAGGCAACTCCAAACTCTCGTTTTTTGAGAGTTTGAGCAAACTGCTGATAAAGCGCTTCGTGGAGGCGTTTCGCAAAAAGTACCACGGGCGTAGCTTGTCCATATTCCGCTTAATCAGAGATGGAGCCAGTCCCTCCTCCTTGGCTTTAGCCGCCGCCACCCAGATGTCAGTTAGGCACACCATATCGCCATCAAGGACACGGACCGGAGTATTGAACATGCATAAATTAGTCATATCGGTAATTACCTTTGAGTGATGAACCTTGTCTCACAGGAAATCCGGCCCTCAGAGGCTCCGACAGCCAGCCGGGTTCCTCAAGGGTCATCCTGAAAGGTTCTGAGTGATGGAATGCGCGTGAGATGCGCGGGTTTGCTGCAGGCAATAAAAAGCCCCGCGATTGCGAGGCTGTGATGATTTGTTACCCAACCACCGGGCCTGACGTGCTTGTTGCGGTGGCGTCAGGTGCTGAGTCGGCTTCTGCCTGGAGTTGTTTAAGCCTGACCTGCACCAGCGCCTCAACTTTATCGGCTTCTGCCTTTGCTGCTGCTGCGGCCTCCTGCGCTTTTGCTTCGGCGTGGGCTTTGAACCAGTCACGGATTTTTACCCAGCCACCAGCGATGAGCAGAAACGCACTGGTGATGGCGGAGAAGTACAGCAATACACTCTCAAAGAACGTCATTTTGTTTTCCCTTGCCTGAGTTGTTCAGCCTGCCGGATGGCGGCCAGTTGGTTGTTTGCTTTCTCTATCGCAGCCAGCAGAGGTTCTATCCAGAGAACGGCCTGGCAGTACGTCAGTTGGCTGGAGGGAGCGGAGGCACTACCGGCTTTGTCAGTTCCGGCGGTAGCGGTGTACATTGCCCCGGCACGTAGACTGTTCGTGTAGTTGAGCAGCCCGTCAGCAACGTAAGCAGGCACAGGGTAATCACACGTTTTTTCACGGCGGAGTATCTCGCGGTATTCGATGACGGTTGTTTCTGCTTTGGCGTCAACGGCGGCATTAGCATCCACAGTACCGGATGCCAGCGCGCTGAATGCCTGACTTTCTGTTGCCTGCTGTTGAATGACTTTCGCCTGCATCAGGACATTGGCATCAGCGGTATCAGCGCGGTTGCTGTTGCTCGCATAGCGGGAACCAAAGAACAGGCCAAGCCCGGCCACCAGCAGAATCAGGAATACGATTATGCTGGCCCGCGCTTCGGCACTCATCACACACCATCCAGGCAAAGCTGTTTTTCTTCCCCGGCGCGAGTAACCAGTCCCGGCAATATCTGACCACCGCCCCATACCCAGCGAGTGAACTGATTGCAGGCTGCTGTTATGTTGCCGCTACGAAGCAAAGTAAAAAGTTGTGAACTGCGGAGGTTACCGCAACCAGCGCGGAACGTTACCGACACAGCAGCGCTGAACGTGTTATCACTGAGCTTTGCGCCGTTGGCATAGGTGTTCACGCATTTCTCAGCGACAAGGATGTTTTTCTCCCAGTCGGCGGCGATTTGCTGATCGTTTTTACGGGTTCCCTCTTTGACGCCGTGAGTATTGCCGATACCGTCAGTCAGAACACCAGCAGGACAAACGTAAGGGTCGCGCCTGCATGATTCTGCATTGCCGATAAGCTCCAACCCGCGCTGATTAGTCCTGATATGGCCGTTGCTCACCACAATCGCGATAATGGTCATGACCGAACAGGCCACCCCGGCCACACCCAGCTTTTTACCTGTAGCCATGGTTAATCATCCTGCGGTGGCGATACGAGTTTCCCGGCAGAAAGCGCTTTCTCATATGCTTTCGTCCAGCGGCGTTTGAAATACAGATTGGTGAAGTACGTGGCGGCACCTATTAGGATCCCGCTTATCAGCGCAATAAAATTCCAGTCCAGACCGTGAAACCAGTCATAGGCCCGCGCAAGGCCTGTACAAATCAGGCCGCCTGACGTGCAGTACGTGGCCGCCGAGAAGATTTTATCAGGCATGATTCTATGCATCTCTCTCACCTCCGATTAGTCGGGGTGCTGTGCGTAATAGGTTCAGGCCCTCGGACTGCAATTAACAACGAGAGCTACTGATAATGTTATTTTCTTCTTTTAGGGATTCTATTTTCTTTATCAAACCCCGATAAAGGTCAGGATGGATTTTATCGCAAATATCTTTGTATTTTTCAGCTGCTTCCATTTTTGCGTAATACCATGCCAAATGTGCATCATACGGATCATCAAATAGACCTAAATGTCTGTTTTTATTATCCTCTCTTATTGCCGCCTGAAATTTAATAGAGTTCTTTCTGGCGCACACTCCAGTAGGGTATTTTCCTTTTTGTGTTGGCCTGAGAGTAATAAAACCATTAAGTGATCGAGGAATAAAAACACAACGTGATGGCATGTAAACTTTATTTCCAGGAACCAGAAGGTCTTTATCTAATTCATAACCTTCAACGTGATATTTTTCATAAAATTTATTGAATTCACTAAAAGTAAGCCATTCGTCGCAAACGGTACATCCTGAATACGCCTCTCGCTCATACTTACCTTTACGGTAACAACGACCGAGCATGCCTATCCAAACCGAATATGAGTGGATTATTTTTCCATTACACCTTGATGATTCAGCATCCATAATACCAACGCCAAAAACAAGAGTGCGACGTTCTGCTTTAGCTATAGCAGAATTAAGCATTGCGTTTACCTTCTTTGAAATGAACCTTTGTCGCATAGGAAATCAGCCCGTCGAGGCTCGCCAGCGCTAACTGACTTCCTCAAAGGCTCATTTCAAATACATGGGTTCGACGATTAATACTGCGCATGCGAAGCGCGAAAAAAAACCCGCCACGGGGCGGGAATATGGGTCGAGCAAAACCGGCGATTATGCCGAAGGTACCCGCTGGTTGGGTTTGGTGCCGGGCAAAGGAATCGAACCTCTGGCGCATTGCTTACAAGGCAATCGTTCTGCCACTGAACTTGACCGGCTTAATTGGCGGGACAGCGTGGACTTGAACCACGATAAGCAGGTTAACAGCCTGCCGTAATGACCTTTATACGACTGACCCAGAAATAAAAAAGCCCAAGGCATTAACCTCGGGCTTAAAT
>OKVU01000116.1_pt1 | contig 52331 bp, 47 predicted proteins | sample 1606901 | NCBI WGS metagenome assembly OKVU01 (sample SAMN03281017, study PRJEB24777) | human gut metagenome | isolation source: fecal sample PR221 from 1 month old male Chinese infant, caesarean... | reverse complement strand
CGGGGTCGAGGATACCGTACAGCGTCGAGGCGGGCCCCTTCAGGACTTCCACCCGTTCGGTGGCGGCGTTAAAGCTGCGCGGCAGCACGGTGCGCAGGCCGTTGGTCATGATCGAGCCGTCGCGGTTGGCGCCGAAGCCGCGGCGGGTAAAGGCGTCCTGGGTACCGCCGAGGGTGTTGGTCTGCACCACGTTAGCGACGTTATACAGCGCCTCATCGAGTGAGGTGGCGTGCTGATCTTCGAGAACCCGATCGCTGACGGTATTGACCACCTGGGGAATATCCAGCAGCGGCATCGAGGTTAGCGTCGCGGTGGCGGAGCTGAGCGGCTGATAGCCGCTGGTGGCGCTTTGCTGCGCGCCGTCGGCCACTACGGTGATGGTCTCTTCCGCGTCGTTAGTACTTTTCGCCGCGCGATTGTCGGCGGCCATTAATCCCGGTGAGGCTAAAAAAAGAAGCGAAAAAAGCGCGCGCCCTGGCAACGTCCTGCAGGCGACATGGGGTTGAGTCATTATCTGTTTCTCGTGAACGAATCTGCCTTTGCGGTCAGATTAAGCCAATAAAATCATTGCCCTGAATAATAAAAGCACTCTGTTTAGCGTCTGAATGCGCCTTCAGATGTGTAATTGAGAATCATTCAATCATGAAGGGATGTAGTAGTAAACGTTATGCAAGATAAAAATTCAGCGGCGAGGAACAGGACGTTTTAAACACCTCCAGTAGGGAATGTTCTGTAGTTATCTATCTGATATTATTTTATTTTAATTATATTGCGTTGGCACAGTCTCGCTGTAGTCAGCGTCCCCGTCTGAAGACGATGGCGAGTATTGACTACTACATTCATCCCCGTCATGATCAAAAGAGAATGAGATTTATTTTGATTTGACTGCAGAATGTCCAGCTATCGCCTGGAACGCTGCGGCGCAGGAGCGAGTTATGCCACAGCGGGTGAAACCTGCAGAGCAGGGGATCGTACTGGATGCCCTGTCGGCCGGCTACGGCCAGACCCTGATCGTTGACGATATCAACCTGACCATTCCCACCGGCAAAATGACGGTGCTGGCCGGGGCGAACGGATCCGGCAAATCCACGCTGCTCTCGACCATCGCCAGAATGCTGAAACCGCTCGGCGGCTGCGTGCGTCTGGACGGGCAAGCCATTCACCAGATGCCGACGAAAGCCGTCTCGCGCCAGCTGGGCATCCTCCCGCAATCGCCGTTGACCCCGGAAGGATTGACCGTTTTCGAGCTGGTCTCGCGCGGGCGCTACCCGTGGCAGGGGCTGATGCGCCAGTGGTCCGAGGCCGATGAGCTGGCGGTAGAGGAGGCGCTGCGCTTAACCGGTACCGCCGAATTCGCCCATCTGCCGGTGGACAGCCTCTCCGGCGGCCAGCGTCAGCGCTGCTGGATCGCCATGGCGCTGGCCCAGCAAACGGCCACCATTCTGCTCGATGAGCCGACCACCTGGCTCGATCTGCGCTATCAGGTCGATATCCTTGAGCTGCTCCAGACCCTCACCCGCGAACATGGCCGCACGGTGGTGACAGTGCTCCATGACCTTAACTTTGCGGTGAACTACGCCGATCTGCTGGTATTCCTTAAACAGGGGCGCATCGCCGGCACGATTAGCGACAACGATGTCTGTAGCCCTGAGCTGATTAAACGCGTGTTTGACGTTGACGTGCAGATGTCGATTAACCCGCAAACCGGCAAACCCTTCTTTATGCCGTTTCGCGCCCGCCAGGCAGCGGCACAATGAGCGTGGCCATCCTGCTTTCCGCGCGGCGTCGCCCCCGCCCCCGGCTGGCGCTGCTTCTGCTAACGCTGCTGCTTATCGCCGCCTCGCTGGTGCATCTTGGCTTAGGTGCCCGCTGGATCGCCCCGCAGACGGTACTGCAGGCGCTGCTGGAGTACGATCCGCGCAACTTTGAGCAGCGGATTATCATCGATCTGCGTCTGGTGCGGCTGGCGGCGGCGCTGCTGACCGGCGCGGCGCTCGGCGTCGCCGGGCTGCTGCTGCAGACGGTGATCCGTAACCCGCTTGGCGAGCCGCATATTCTCGGCCTCAACGCCGGCGCCTCGCTGGCGGTGGTGGCGACCTCTGCGCTGGGCCTGTCTCTCGGCGCTTTCCCCGTCGGGCGCCCGCTGACCGCCGCCTGCGGCGCGGGGCTGCTGTTCGGTGGCGTGATGGCGCTGGCCTCTGCCGGGCGCGGCGGGGCGACGCCGCTGCGCATCACGTTGTGCGGAGTGGCGCTGTCAGGGTTTGCGTCGGCGGTGACGGCGGCGATATTAATTCTCGATGAACAGACGCTGCTGGCGATGCGCACCTGGCTGGCCGGCGACCTGGCCGGACTGAACTGGAGCACGCTGCAGACGGCGCTGGTTCCAGCGCTGATCGGCCTTGGCGTCGCGCTGCTCATTGCCCCACGCCTCAACGTGCTGGCGCTGGGGGATAAGGTGGCGCTGGGCCTTGGCGTTAATCTCGTCCAGACCCGGCTGCTGGGCCTGCTGGCGATTGCGCTGCTGTGCGGCGCGGCGGTGGCGGTGGCCGGGCCGATCGGCTTCGTCGGGCTGGTGGTGCCGCACATGGTGCGCCGTCTGGTGACGGAAGACATCCGCCTGGCGCTGCCCCTGGCCGCGCCGGTGGGAGCGCTGGCGCTGGTGCTGGCGGATATCGCCGCCCGGACGCTGGTCGCGCCGCAGGAGCTGGCCACCGGAGCGATGACCGCCCTGGTGGGCGCGCCGTTGTTTATCTTTATCGCCGCGAGGTTTTTTAAATGACGCGCGCCGTTCACCGGGCCGGTTTTCGGCCGCTGGCTTTCGCCTCCCGTCATCTGCTGCTGCGTCCTGCGGCGTTAAAAATTGCCGCCAGCATAGTGCTGACGCTGCTGGCGCTGGGGCTGTACAGCCTTAGCCGCGGCAGCTATCCGCTGCCCGCGTCGACGCTGGCGCGAGCCCTGCTGGCGCCCCAGGAGATGGGCGAGCAGCCGCGCTTTATTCTGTTTGATATCCGCCTGCCGCGGATCCTGATGGCGCTGCTGTGCGGGGCCATGCTGGGGCTGGCCGGCGCGGCGATGCAGAGCATCACCCGTAACGGGCTGGCCGACCCGGGGCTGATCGGCGTCAAAGAGGGGGCAAGCATCGTGGTTCTGGCGCTGGTGCTGTTTTTCCCGGCAGTAGGCCTGGTCTGGCGGCCGCTGGCGGGGATGGTCGGCGGCATAGTGGTGGCCCTGCTGGTCCTGACGCTGGCTCGCGACTGTTCGCGGCCGCGCTTTATTTTAATTGGCATCGGCGTCTCCTGGAGCCTGGCGGCCGCGGTCGGCATCTTTATGACCACCGCCGACGTACGCGACGTGCAGACGGCGATGATCTGGCTGGCGGGCAGCCTGCAGGCCGCCACCTGGCCGCTGTTGGCGGTGGCTTTTTGCTGGGCGCTGCCCGGGGCCATCATCCTGTTCTGTACCGCCCGGGCGGCGGACGTGGCGCTGCTGGGCGACCGGACCGCCATCGGCCTCGGCGTACGTCTGCAGCAGCTGACGGTGCTGCGCTTTTTTGCGCCGGTGCTGCTGACCTCGGCCAGCGTCTCATGCGTCGGCAGCCTGGGTTTTGTGGGCCTGATGGCGCCGCATATGGCGCGTTTCGTGCTGCGCGGCGGCCAGGTATCGCTGCTGTGCGGCAGCGCGCTGATTGGCGCCTTGCTGGTGCTGGCGACCGATACCCTTGGCCGGCTGGCGTTTGCCCCGCTGCAGATCCCGGCGGGGATTGTCATTGCCCTGGTGGGCTGCCCGTTCTTCGTTGTCTTGCTCTGGCGTCGCCGTGATGCCCTTTAACCAGGAAGGTAGTATGCGTTGGTTCGTCTCATTGCTGCTGTTGCTGACGGGGGCCGTCAGCGCCGCCGCCCCACAGACTCAAACTTTCGCCGATGATTTAGGCCGCACCGTCACCGTGCCGCTGCATCCGCAGCGTATCGTTTCGATGCACGATCTCGATATTACCATTCCGCTGATTGAGCTCGGGGCGCCGCCGATCGCCAGCCACGGCCGGACGCGCCCGGACGGCAGCCACTACCTGCGATCCAGCGCCCAGCTCACCGGCGTCGATTTCGACAACAGCGATATCCGCTTTATTGGCACTGCCGATATCGATCTGGAAGCGGTAGCCGCCGCCAGGCCGGATCTGATCATCACTGAGCCCAGCCGCCACGTGTCAGTAGAGCAACTGGAGAAGATTGCCCCGACGGTGAGCATCGACCATCTGCAGGGCAGCGCCCCGGAGATTTACCGCAAGCTGGCGCAGCTGACCGGCACCCAGCCGCGGCTGGCGATCCTCGAGCGCCGCTATCAGGAACAAATTAAACAGCTGAAAGCGATGGTCAACCCACCGCAGTACAGCGTCTCAGTGATCCAGGCGAACAACGGCAAGGTCACGGTGCATCATTCGTATCATGCGCTGGGCCGGGTGCTGCGCGACGCCGGGTTCCGCTTTCCGCCGCTGATTGAGCGGATCCCCGATGGTCAGCGCATTGACGTCAGCGCGGAACAGCTGCCGGAGCTGGACGCTGATTTTGTCTTCGCCACCTGGCGGTCGGATACCGGCGGTAAGCCGCAGGATGAGCTGCAGGCGATGGAAGGCGTGATGCCCGGCTGGTGCGACTTTATGCGCGCCTGCCGCACCGGGCACTATATTTTGCTGCCGCGGGAAGAGGTGATCTCTAACTCCTACGCCGCGCTGTCCCTGATGGTGGCCCAGGTGCAGTCGCATATTGCCGGCAGGCCGATCCCGGCGGAGGCCAAATGAAAAGCGCGGTAAAAAAAGAGAAGGGCAAAGTCGATCTGTTCGGCGAACGCTATCGCGCCCGGGCGCACCAGCTCTCCCCCCGGCTGCGGGCGGTGGTCAGCTATATCAACGACAACCGCGAGGTGGTGCTGGAGCATACGGCGATGGAGATCGCCACCGCGACCCAGACCTCCGACGCCACGGTGGTGCGTGCCATCCAGGCGCTGGGCTTCGCCGGGCTGCGCGAGCTTAAGCAGACCATGGAGCGCTGGTTCGGCACCTCGGTCACCTCGGCGGAAAAGATGCGCTCGACGGTTACCGCGCTCTCCAGCGACGTCAACTCCAGTATTGATTTTGTGCTTGAAGGCCATCAGCGGGTGTGCGAGGTCCTGTCGCGGGCCGACAACCGCGCGGCGGTGGCTCAGGCGGTGGCATTGCTCAGCGACGCGCGCCAGGTGGGGATCTTCGGTATCGGCGCCTCGGGGATCCTCGCCGAATACACCGCCCGGTTGTTCAGCCGTATTGGCCTGCCGGCGTACGTGATGAACCGCACGGGCTTTAGTCTTGCCGAACAGCTTATCGGCCTGCAGCGCGGCGATGTGCTGATCATGATGGGGCAAAAATCCCCCCATCGCGAAGGGTTGACCACCCTGCGCGAGGCGAAGCGGCTGGGTATTCCGACCATCCTGCTGACCCAGGCGGTGGACTCGCGCTTCAGCCAGGAGGCGCAGGTGGTGATCGACGTCCCACGCGGCGGGGACAGTAGCCGGATGCCGCTGCACGGTACGGTGCTGGTCTGTCTGGAGATGATTGTCCTGTCGGTGGCCTCTACCACGCCACAAAAAACGGTGAAATCCCTGAAACGAATCAACGATCTGCATCGGGCTATCGGTAAATCCGGCGGTAAACGGGGCCATTGAGAAGATAATTCACCAGCGGGAAGGTTTCCGGTTGCATATAAAAGTGAGTGTGTGTATTTTTATGCAAAATAAATGCATAAAAAGGAAATCTCATGGTCAAGAATTTGCTCAAAGCGTGTTGCATGATAGCCGCGCTGACGGCTGCCGGACAGGCGGCTGCGGAAACCTATACCGTCGGCTCCGGCGGCACCTACCGGCCGTTTGAATTTGAAAACAGCCAGAAACAGCTGGAAGGTTTCGACATCGACATCATCAAAGCCATCGCCAAAGCCGAAGGCTTTGACGTTAAGCTGGTCAATACCCCATGGGAAGGCATCTTCGCCACGCTGAACACCGGCGACCGCGACATCATCATCTCCGGGATCACCATCACCGATAAACGCAAACAGATGGTCGATTTCTCCGCGCCGTACTTCCCGGCCGAACAGTCTATCGTCGTCGCTCAGGACTCGCAGGTGGATTCACTGGCGGCCCTGAAAAACGAGAAGGTCGGGGTGGTGAACTCCAGCACCGGCGATATCGTGGTTTCTGAGGTGCTGGGTAAAAACAGCACCGCGATCAAGCGCTTCGACAATACCCCGCTGATGCTCCAGGAGCTGTTTGAGGACGGCGTCAGCGCCGCGGTAGGCGACGTCGGGGTGGTGAAGTACTACATCAAACAGCACCCGGAGAAGCAGTTCAAGCTGGTGCCGGATGCCAAATTTGAGCGTCAGTATTTCGGTATTGCGGTGGCGAAAGGCAACAGTGAACTGCTGGGCAAAATCAACGCCGGGCTGCAAAAGATCGTTGCTGACGGGACTTACGCCAAAATCTATAAAACCTGGTTCGACGACAACGTGCCGACGCTGCCAGCGCAATAATCCACCTTTTTCAGTGACCACGGCTATCGCCCAGGCGATAGCCGTATTTTTTAGGGAAGGACTATGACGGGATTCCGTTGGGAGATCATCGAGGAGTACGGCCCGCTGTTTGTGGACGGCGCCCTGATGACGATTAAATGTACCATTATCTGCGTGATCCTCGGGACGCTGTGGGGGTTAACTCTCGGTCTCGGGCGGATGGCGAAGGCCGAGCACGGGCCGTGGAAATATATTCTCCGCTACCTGGTGCAGTTTCCGGTGCGCTTTTACGTCAGCGCCTTCCGCGGCACGCCGCTGTTCGTGCAGATTATGGTGGTGCACTTTGCGCTGGTGCCGCTGTTTATCAATCCGCGCGACGGCCTGCTGGTGACCAGCGGCCTGATGAGCGCCGACTTTGCCCGCGAACTGCGCGCCAGCTACGGGGCGTTCCTCTCCTGCATCGTGGCGATCACCCTTAACGCCGGGGCCTATGTGTCGGAGATTTTCCGCGCCGGCATCCAGTCGATCGACAAAGGGCAGATGGAGGCCTCCCGCGCGCTGGGCATGCCGTGGTGGAAAACCATGCGCAAGGTGATCCTGCCGCAGGCGTTTCGCCGTATTCTGCCGCCGCTGGGCAATAACGCCATCGCCATTGTCAAAGACTCGTCGCTGGCCTCGGCGATTGGCCTGGCCGATCTGGCCTATGCCGCGCGCACCGTCTCCGGCGCCTACGCCACCTACTGGGAACCCTACCTGACCATCTCTCTGGTCTACTGGGTGATCACCTTCCTGCTGGCGCAGCTGGTTAACCGTCTGGAAAAGAGGTTTGGCAAAAGTGATTCACATTAATAACTTACATAAGCGCTTCGGCGACAGCCACGTGCTGCGCGGCATCAGCTGCGATATTAAACCGCAGGAAGTGGTGTGCATCATCGGCCCGTCTGGCTCGGGGAAAAGCACCTTCCTGCGCTGCATGAACGCCCTGGAGACGGTCAGCGAAGGCGAGGTGGTGGTTAACGGCTTTGCCGCCCACGACCGGACCACCGACCTCAACAAGATGCGCGAAAGCGTCGGCATGGTGTTCCAGCGCTTTAACCTGTTCCCGCACATGACGGTGCTGGAAAACCTGATCATGGCGCCGATGAATCTGCGCAATATGCCGCGCCAGCAGGCGGTCGACCTGGCGGAAGCCTTGCTGGCGAAGGTGGGCTTAAGCGATAAGCGCGACGCCTGGCCCTCGAGCCTGTCCGGCGGCCAGCAGCAGCGGGTAGCCATCGCCCGCGCACTGGCGATGAAGCCGTCGATAATGCTGTTCGATGAGCCCACTTCGGCGCTGGACCCGGAGCTGGTGGGCGACGTGCTGGAGGTGATGAAAAACCTCGCCAGCGAGGGGATGACCATGGTGATCGTGACCCACGAAATGGGCTTTGCCCGCGAAGTGGCCGACCGGGTGATCTTCATCGACCAGGGCGTGATTCAGGAAGAGGGCAAGCCGGGGCAGATCTTTAGCGCGCCGACCAACCCACGCACCGCCGCGTTCCTCAGCAAGGTGCTGTAAACCGGGCGGGCCGGAACAATGTCATCTGTGAGGCGTTCTATAGGCTATGACATAGAGAGTAGAAGGGAAGAGAGTTAAAACACGCTGAGAATAGCGAGGGAGAGAGTTTAGGACATAAGAAAGGCCGCTCTTTGGCGGCCTATATGATTTAATGTAAATATGCTGTTAGAGTCTGGGTTATTACTGGGTTTATTGTGCTTCAGAGCGTGGCCATTACCGTAGTCCATATAACCACATGAGCTGCCATCAAGCTAATTTTCATTGCACTCTCACTAATTCACCATGCCGGATGTTCTCTTTACGATCTGCAAAGAATTCAGCCACCAGGCTGCACACTGATATTACCCAGCAATAAGGGCTAGCAAAAGAGGCTATCATCAGCAGCGCCAGAAGCATCCACGTAGAATTGAAAAGGGTTCATCTTAATCGCCTAGCGTGATTGCGTTAAATTCAGGACCATGCCATGAATCTTCTGGGCCACGCTTACGAAAGCGAGGATGATTAAATACAGCACCTACTTTACGTTCATGCGCAATCCGTCTATCACGCTGTTCTTTGGTTTCCAGTTCATTAACTGGCGTTACTACGTATTCTTCATATGGTGTAGTCATTACTTAAATCACCCCAGCCATTAAACAGCAAAGCGCGATAAAGCCGAACACTGAAAGGATAATGTTTAGCGTCTGCTTACTTTGCTGGCGCTCTCTGAATGCCTCCAGTGTGGTGATCTCAATATCTCGCCAATCCTGATATGTATCAAAAATCGCCATATTCTTACCCTGATACATTCCCTCCGCTACTACGTATCCCTGCTTTAGCATCACTTCATAGTAACTTACATGGGGATTCATCACGCCGGGTACAATGTTAGCCTCTGCTACTGCTTTAGCTTCCCGGATTTTTTCTAAATCTTCCTGCATGATCAGGCCTTATTGTTCACTGTATTGTTGATAGTGATAGGCGCTTGTGTAGGAGCTACCACATGCATTGTATTACTTGCGTTAGCGTCTGGATGTGTTGGATCTGGCTGTGTATTCACTGTAACCGCTGTGTCTAAATCCCACGCAGCGCCAGTGATAAGATCAACGCCACCACATACAATCAACCCGCAAGCAATATCACCCCAGAGCCAGCCGTTCAGATTGTCTGTTACTGTGCCAGAGGTTATAGGGGCTGAGTCTGTACGCTGGAGTGTCACAGAATAGGGCGCATCGCCACGCTTGAGGTTTACCGTTGTAGGTGCAACGCCTGTACTCACTACTTCACCATCACCATTTCTAATCGTGTACATTGCCGGGGCATTAGTCTTAATGGCTACAGGCTGTGTTTTACCATCTACTATTAGCGCACAGCCAGAAAGTGACATAGCAGCAACAATAGCAGACAGCGCTACACAGATAGATTTGGTTTTCATTACAAGTGCATTCCTATTGATTGGATTAAATTGCTTTCTTAAAAAGTTTTGACTGATAATTACTACGTGCTTTTAGTAGCGCTTGAGTGTCTCTACTTTTCCATTCGCTTAGCTTAGCCGCTAGGGTAATACCCGCATTAAGTTCCATTTGATATTTAGTCTCGAACCAGAGCGGGGGATAATGATTAATAGCAAATACCCCCTTTATGGTGAGATCCGTAGCCACCGTGGATATGTTCGCCCCTCGGACAAGCAAAGGCACCAGTAGCCACACAGAACAGAAGAACAGCTAATAAAGTTTTCATTGCCACACGCTACCGTCTTTATTAAGAGAGATCAGGGGGGTGCATTCTAGTTTTGCCGTTCTCCCGTCCTTCATAATGATCTCATAGCGGAATATATAATAGTTAACTGTCCAATCACCGATCTTTTCATCATAGGCCGCTGCTTTATCTTCTGGAGTCTGGTCAACATTAATCAGGCGCGCCCTGTGCTCTGTATCCCATCCATTAGGGTTAGCGTCAGGCTTGTTAGCGTCTTGTGTCCAAGTGAGAACACCTATTTGTTGCCATCCATCGCCCTGAGCCATTCCGCTAGTCATAAGGCCATTGCCTAATTCTTTAATATCGGTTTTGCTGTCAACGCTGCATTGCATTGTGTCAGTGTGAGCGCTGGCACCAAAGGAAGCTAAAAGGGCTACAGCCAATAAAATCTTTTTCATCTTAAACACCTCTAACATAATGGGTTAGATAATCTGTATCGCTAAAATCTGGTGAACGTTTACCATCACGTAAATATTCATCTACCTGAGTAGAGCTAATTACCTTTATGCAATCCGTTTGATCAACGTATTTTTCTTTTCTGCAATAAATATTTTTCGTTTTAGTGTGATAAAACGTTTCTATTTCTGGATCGTTGTATAAACCCTTTAGCTGGTAATCAGCGCCAACTTTTATAAAATCGTAGTCATTATCACCGTCTACATGAGAATGATAATGAAGCTCCGGTATAATATTTATTTGCCTCTCCTGCTGCTGTACTGGCGCTGAGTATTCAGGAGGAGGCGTATAGCCACCGGGACGCATAGAAGCCGCCCTAGCTCCACACAGAGAGCCATCTTTAGCTACCTGATCTGGATAGTCGCAACGGTTAGCCTGTGCGCCAAAAGAAGCCAGCACAGCAAGAGCAATGATCAGCTTTTTCATTATTCGCCAGCCTTGAAGGAGTTCACAGAGCAAAGGTGATTACCACGGCTATCAAGCAAGCGGAAAGTAGCAGCACCATCAACGCCCGTTTGCATCAGGGTTAATCTGTCTTGAGCATCTACAGGGAGAATCTCATCAGAGGAAGTTTTAATACCAGTCAAATAACGGTTAAAAACACTAACGCCAGTTTGAGCGGTTTCTTGTACTCCCCCTGAGAAAAGATAAGTTTCCCTCCCTTTTATTAAATAGAAAGCATCTTTAGTGTCTATTAAAGACAGATTAACTCCAGCGCAATTTAAGCTATAGACATTAGCGTTAACTACCACAGGCGCAAATAGAGCCAGTGCAATAAATAATTTTTTCATTTCTCAACATCCACCGATACGAGTAGCACACAGGAATAATACTGCGTTAGTTGTACGTTGCAGTGTAGCTTCTTCACTAGCCGCTTAAAGTGTGAGCAGCCAAAGCTGTAATAAACAGCCTATTCATTTTAACTTTCTCCGAATTAAATCAATTACGCCAAGCGCTAACCATATTAAATTGAACCATAACACTATGAACAACTTGCTTTTGCTTGCCCTGCACATTGCTATAGGCCAACCTTTGATCTGCAAAGATTACCCACATAGCAGCGTTAAAAGTGATTTTAAAGTAGCAAGGGAAATCATCTCCTTTAATCACTGTCTATACGTCTGAAGCGTTAGTAGGACATACAACATTATCAACTGCTTTAATTATCGATTTCTTATTGTTCAGCAGAGTATTGTACATTTCTTTAACGCTGTTGATCAAAGCATGGGCATTCAAGTTAGTGATAGTAGAAAATTCTATTGACCTCATGTTTGTTGTTCGTCATTACTGCTGTGTGATGAATTATCCTAGGGACATTCTAATAGGGCCACTACTATTGAGATGATTCTTATGTAATGCGCACAAATACATTAAGAATTTATATTTATGATCAGGCCTGCCCATCATTTCATATTGATATATTCATGTCGTTTATGAAATTAACATAACAGTAAAGTTAAGGGTATTTAACGTTTACATTCAAAGCATTTAATGTAGTGTACACATGTGATTACTCAGCATGCATGTAATACATGCGTAGAAGTAAATGAGATGTGATTAATGCGCCGCAGTTATTTACTTTACTCTGTAAAAAACGATGAAAAGGAAAGAAAAGTAAAAAACAGCTATTGCTAGCTAATACATACACTCAATAGCTTTACATCACATAGCTGTATAAATTTCTGCAAAACGAACCATTCACTTTTCCTGCGCTGCATGAACGCCCTGGAAACGGTCAGCGAAGGCGAGGTGGTGGTTAACGGCTTTGCCGCCCACGACCGGACCACCGACCTCAACAAGATGCGCGAAAGCGTCGGCATGGTGTTCCAGCGCTTTAACCTGTTCCCGCATATGACGGTGCTGGAAAACCTGATTATGGCGCCGATGAATCTGCGCAATATGCCGCGCCAGCAGGCGGTCGACCTGGCGGACGCCTTGCTGGCGAAGGTGGGCTTAAGCGATAAGCGCGACGCCTGGCCCTCGAGCCTGTCCGGCGGCCAGCAGCAGCGGGTAGCCATCGCCCGTGCGCTGGCGATGAAGCCGTCGATTATGCTGTTCGATGAGCCCACGTCGGCGCTGGATCCGGAGTTGGTGGGCGACGTGCTGGAGGTGATGAAAAACCTCGCCAGCGAGGGGATGACCATGGTGATCGTGACCCACGAAATGGGTTTTGCCCGCGAAGTGGCCGACCGGGTGATCTTCATCGACCAGGGCGTGATTCAGGAAGAGGGCAAGCCGGGGCAGATCTTTAGCGCGCCGACCAACCCACGCACCGCCGCGTTCCTCAGCAAGGTGCTGTAAACCGGGCGGGCTGGCGCGATGCCAGCCCGCTGAGCATTCCGGGTGTATTGACGAAGCTTTTAATCATCCGCGCAAACATTGACTGGGCTCATATATCCCGCGATAACCCCTTTGTTAATCTCAGGGTGTCGATTAGGACTTCTCCAGGAAAATAACGTTGGAAATCTTTTTTTAACCCACTGAAAAATAGCGATTAACTATTTTTCATACGCCAAAAATCATGGTCCGTTAATCACGGACTCGGTTTCGTATGGGTTAAAAAAGGTACGTTATGACAGTTACATGGACGGTCACGCCCGTGGGGTATCAGCACATTGCCAAACGCTGCCCCGCCTGCAATGTAAAACGCGACTTTGCGCCTTCCGGCGCCATCCGGGTGAATTCGCAAAAGAAGCTGCTGGATATCTGGAGCATCTATAAATGCACGCACTGCGATTACACCTGGAATATCGCCCTGTTTTCCAGGCTGCACGTCAGCAAGATAAATCGTGAACTGCTTCAGCGCCTGCTGCAGAACGATGCAGCTATGGTTCACTATTATGCCGCTGACCTCGCGACGCTGAAGCGCAACCGCGCCGAGCCGTCGGGGCAACCTGATTTTCGTATTCACGAGCAATGGTCGGTTACGTTGATGGCATGTCAGCGGATAACGGTGCGCGTCAGAGTCAGTCAGCCATTTCGCATCAGCCTGCTATCAATACTGAAAAAACAGCTCAAGCTGAGTACGGCTGAAATCCGGTGGTTGGTCGCGACAGGGCATATCGAGGGTATTCCACTAAAACAGCTCAAGACGAAAAAGCTGAAGGCGATGGAATATGATTTTCAGCTGGCGGCGGAAACGCTGTATGCGCGACGCCGGATTACGTTATCACTTTGCGGTAGATAACTTGCCGGGAAGATAAGCCGCAGCGCTTGAGCTGCTGGCTTTTTTATTCCTCGGTGAATAAGGACGGCGAAGTTGGCCGTCCTGACACCCTTTTCTCCGCCTGCAAAAGCCACCTCCGCTGCAGCCATTCAATCTGCAGACGCATAGTAAACAAACGCCAGCTTATTGCCGTCGGGATCGCGGACGTAGGCGCTGTGAAAACCGTCGCCATACTGCGGCCGGTGACCGGGACCGCCTTCGTCACGTCCGCCGAGTTGCAGGGCGAGGGCATGCAGTTCCGCAATATGTGCGACGGAGCGGGCGTTAAGCGCCACCATCGTTCCATTACCCACCCCGGCAGGCTGCTGGTCAAAAGGAACACCCACGCACAGCCCGCAGGTGTGATTGCCGTTGAAGGTGCCCCAGGACGCCCCCTGTTCGTTACGGCCGGCTTTGACGTGTCCCAGCAGCGCCATTAACGGGTCATAGAACTTGATGGCGCGTGGCAGATCGTTCGTTCCCAGCATAATGTATGAAAACATAGTGTTCTCCTGTTGCGGGCAAAAAGGCCTAAACCTTCAGGCTGGCTGAAGAAGATGTTGCTGACGGAGTTTTAACAAGCGCGAGACCAGCATGATGACGACGATTCCCGCTATCAGCGCCAGGCAGTGAAAAGCAATTCTGCCGCCAGCCTGGAAGTAAACCCAGCGCGCTACTTCCACCGAGGCCGCCATAAAACTGAGCGCCACAATGTTGATGGTGGCTGAAACCGTCCCTTTCGGCAGGGAGTGGGAAAAAAGCGCAAAACGGAATAATACGGGGAACAACAGGCCTGTTCCGAGGGCATAGAGACTTGTTCCTGAAACGGACCACCACCAGGTATGGGGCCATGCAATATTTCCCGCCAGTAATACCAACAACCCGGTCAGCTGTATCGGGATAGTGCGCCAGATAAAGCGGGGAGAGGTCGGATCCTTGATAAAACGGGCCACGATGATGCTGGCAATAATAACGCCGCCAAAGACAGGCACCTGGGTCCAGGCATAGGCGCCGCGCGACATCCCGCCGTCATCGATCAGGATCACCGGAGAGAGTGCTACCCAGGTGATTATCGGCAGGTTACTGAATGACAACGCCAGCGCGCCCGTGAGCACCACCGGCTGTTTAAAGGCGCGGACAAACTCGGAAAATACCTCTCCCGGACGAAACCCCCGGCCCTGAGAGGTGACCGTTTCTGGCATGTTAAAAATCAGTAACGCCCAGGCCAGCAAGCTCATGGCGCCGATGATCGCAAACAATAACTTCCAGTGCAGGAAATTCATCAGGCCAGCGCCCGCCAGGGGCCCGATTACCGGCGCCAGCAAAACGATGGATGTCAGCGCCGCCATAATGCGGATAGACTCTTTTTCATCAAAAGCCTCCTGGATGGAGACATAACCGACTGTCGAAATGAAGCAGATACTGGTTCCCTGGATAAAACGGGCGATAAGATATTGATCAATCGACGTGACAAAGATCATGCTGAAGCAGGCCAAAGCAAAGATGATGGCTCCGGTCAGTAGTACGGGGCGGCGACCAATGCGGTCGGAGAGCGGCCCCAGCAGCCACTGTAATGCCAGCCCCCCGGCTAAATAGAGGCTGACAGAGGCCGGGGCTAACGCAACATCAGCCTCAAATTCCCGGATGATGTGGATAATACCCGGCTGAATGAGATCGGTAGTCAGATAAGCAGAAAAATCATAGATAACCATCGCCAGCGGAAATAACAAGATTCTGCTAAAACGGATGTACGGTCCCAACGCTAATTTCATACGCAAAGACTCCCTGGTCGGTGACGGTTTCCCTGGTATCGGGGCCTGGTTGATGTGGATCCCTTGCGGCTGTCGTCACAGGCTGGCCGCGGAATGACAAACCGAAAGATAAAATTCGCCCGGCGACTGTCATTGGGTAAGGCAACGCAACGGCATGCAGAGGGAGTGATCGAGCATGGCAGAGGGATAACGCACCGGGTTAACTGGCTGGGGGTGACGTTTCTTATGCGAGGGAGGGGTCTCGCTGCCATCGCGTGGATGTGGAGCGTTTGTCCGCAGGGGACGAGAATGAATAAAGTCGCTTGCTCCTGAGGGGAAACATTCATACCGGGAAACCTGTGTCATCATCATGGGCAAAATAGGCGAACACTCGCCAGTGTCCGCATTCGATTTCAGCGCAGTGATAATCAGTCCGGCCAGTGATGGTCGGAAGTCTGATTATCAGATGATTAGGTTTTCCAGCATCGACGCCTCAGCTATGGGTATGAATTATTCATTAAGGAAATGATAACACCCACATTTATTATGGGAATTGCGCAGGTAAGAAAATGTGACTTTCGCCCGCTTACTGCGTGAAGCTGATCGCAACAGACCCGGCGCTGCGCTCAGCCTTGCCATGGTACACCGCCTCAATATTATTCCCCTGCGGATCCAGCACAAAAGCGGCATAGTAACCAGGATGATAGTGTCGTTCGCCAGGCGCGCCGTTATCACGTCCGCCATGGGTCAGCGCCGCATGGTAAAAAGCGTCCACAATGTCACGATCTCTGGCCTGGAATGCCAGGTGGTGGCGCCCAGTCAGTTTCCCGGCAGCCTCCGGGCTGTGGCGTGAGGCCAGCACCAGTTCGTCGGCCAGCAAGTATTCATTGGCGGTGGTGATAACCGGGATCTCCAGCGCCGACAGTACGGCGGTATAGAAGTTTTTGCTTGCCTCAAAGTCTTCGACAACCAGCAGAATATGATCGATCAATCTGCCACGATGTAAGGTATTACTTTCCATGGGATTTCCTCTCGGCTGGGGGCCGGCAATGGTTAACAGCAGTGAGCCAGCAAGAACAGGATACCCTCCGGTGAGGGCCATAAAAAAGGGCTGGCGCCAGGCCAGCCCGTGAGGACTACCGTGCGGACTCCGTCGCCTCGTCCATGTCATCTTCCTGCTCACTGGCAAGCAGGGTTTTCTCGTTTTTGCACAGACACTGAATCAACAGGAACAGAACGCCGCTGGCCACCAGGGTGACGATCAGGCCATCGTAACCAGTGATGCCGATCAGCATGCCGCTGACTACCGGCCCGGCCACACTGCCGGCGGACCAGAAAAAGCCGAACAGGGCGTTAATCATAATCAGCTTCTGCCCATTGAAGGTTTTCCCCGCCCGCACCAGCGACAGGGTATAAAGCGCGCCCGCCGCGGCGCCCAGCAGCAGACAAATGGCCATCAGCTGAATGCGCGAGCCGAGCATCAGCGGCAGGGCCAGCAGCGACAGGCTGAAAACCACCGCGCAGCTCAGATGCACGCGGCGAATCCCGACCCGGTCGGCCAGCCAGCCGAGCGGGGTCTGGAACATCGCATCTCCGGTCAGCACCACGGTGACCAGCAGCACCGCCAGCCCTTCATTCAGCCCTTTGTCCATGCCGTACAGCGGCAGCAGGGCGAGGATGCTGGCGTCAAAGAAGGCGAAGCAGAAGACCCCGGAGGCCAGTACCGGCAGGAAAGCGCCGAGGCTGCGCCAGCTGGCGCGCTCCCCGAGGCTTTCACGAGTGCCGGTGGGCAGATGGCGCAGCATCAGCAGGCAGACGGCGGTGACCGCGACAATCGCTATCAGCGCTGAGGTCTGCCAGGCGGGGCCGACGGAGATCAGCAGCGGCCCGGCCAGCTGGCAGCCGGTAAAGGCCGAGGCGTAGAGACCGGTGAGGGTAGCGCGCTGGCTGCCCGCCGCGCCGCCAGTGATCCAGCTTTCGCCGAGTACGATAATGACCCCGGAGGCCAGGCCGGTCAGCAGGCGCGGCAGCAAAAGCAGCGTCATATCGGTAGTCATGCATGAGGCGATGGTCGCCAGCGCCAGCAGGATCAGACTGCCGCTCAGCAGCACGCCCATTTCAACGCGCCGGCACAGCGCAGGAGAGAGGAAAGAGGAGATCATCATGCCGGCGGGCGGCAGGGCGGCCAGCAGGCCGACGTACAGCGGCGCGATCTGCTGCTGCGCCAGCTCAAGACTGATTAACGGCACCGTATAGCCGGTGATAAATCCCACAAGCGACGCGGCCATGATCATCGCCAGCGTGGGGGCAAGACGATTCTGGTCTGGGTTAAACATTTTATTTCCGATGACGGAGAGGTCAGTAGTGGATCCTTCGGCAAATTGCCGTCCTGAGTTGCATAATAATTAATCGACTGGCCGTTGTCACCGTTGAAATCACTACCAAAAAAGGGCCGCAGGGCAGCAGGTGGGCTGTACGCCGCGCCGCCGCCGCATTTCGTGACGTTGTCAGCGTGGTAACGACAGGATATAACGGAGGGAGCGGCAGCGCCCCGACGCCGGTGAGCGACGGGGAAAAACGCGACGCATGACCGATTATTCAGCATTACGCTATGCAGGAAAGGAGTAATACATGGCCGTATCGCCGTCACTGATCGCCGAAGCCGTTGGCTGGCGACGTGAATTTCACGCCGCGCCTGAGCTCGGATATCAGGAGCAGGAGACCTCGCGCCGCGTTGCGGAGCTGCTGGCCTCGTTTGGGCTGCAGGTGCATCGCGGGCTGGCCGGCACCGGCGTCGTGGCGACGCTGGAGAACGGCCCCGGGCCGGTTATCGGCCTGCGCGCCGATATGGACGCCCTGCCGATCACCGAGCTGGGGAGCGTCAGCTACCGTTCACGCCGCGCCGGGGTGATGCACGCCTGCGGCCACGATGGCCATACCGCGATGCTGCTGGCGGCCGCCGCCCATCTGGCGCAGACCCGCCATTTCAGCGGCACCGTCCACTTTGTCTTTCAGCCGGCGGAAGAGAACCTCGGCGGCGCGCGCAAAATGGTGGAGGAGGGGTTGTTTGAGCGCTTCCCGATGGACGCCATCTACGCGCTGCATAACTGGCCGGGGATCCCTCTTGGCGAAGTGGCGCTCAGCGATGGCGCGATGATGGCCTCGCTGGACGCCTTCGAGATCACCCTGCGCGGAAAGAGCTGTCATGCGGCGATGCCGGAGAGCGGGGCCGATCCGATCGTCGCGGCGGCGCAGCTGATAATGGCGCTGCAGACCATTCCTTCCCGCCGCTTGTCGCCGCAGGATTCCGCGGTGGTAAGCATCACCCAGATAAACGGCGGCGAGGCGATCAACGTCCTGCCGGACACCGTGGTGCTGCGCGGTACCTTCCGCTGCCTGAGCAATCGCGTTCGCGCCCGCGTGCGGGAGCTTATCGAAAGCTATGTGGCGACCCAGCCGCAGGTGTCCGATGTGCAGGGCGAGATTAGCTGGTTCCCGGGTTATCCGGTGACCAAAAACCATGCGCTGCAGGCGCAGCAGGTGCGCGAGGTGGCCGTCGCCACTCTCGGCGCGCAAGCGGTGCGCTGGAATCAGGCGCCGTCGATGGCCTCCGAAGATTTTGCCTGCATGCTGGAGGCCTGTCCGGGGGCCTATTTCTGGATAGGCACCGACGGCGAAACCCCGTCGAAGCCGCTGCATAACGCCAGCTATGACTTTAACGATGCGCTGATCGGCCCCGGCGTCGCCATGTGGGTGGGGCTGGTGGAGAAACAGCTGCCGGCGGCGTAACCCACCGGCAGCGGCAGAGGGAGCGCGCTGCGCTCCCTGAGGTCAGACGTCGGCAGCGGCTTTCAGTCGCGCTTTCATGTCGCTGTAGGCCGTCCAGGCATAGCGCTCCGCCCATTGCTGGTCGGCAATCGCTTCCACTTTCACCGCACAGTATTTGGTTTCCGGCGTTTTGGAGATCGGATCGAGGTTATCCTGGGTCAGCTCATTGCAGGCGCCCACCCACCACTGATAGGTCATATAGACCGCCCCCGGATTGATGCGATCGCTGAGGTCGGCGCGGGAGATCACCTTCCCGCGCCGGGAGCTGACCCACACCAGCTGTTTGTCGGCGATCCCCAGTCGTTGCGCATCCGCGGGATTCATCTGCACCCGTCCCGGCTCGTCGGCCAGCGACTGCAGCGCGGCGCAGTTGCCGGTCATCGAGCGGCAGGAATAATGCCCGACTTCCCGCACGGTGCAGAGCACCAGCGGCCACTCGTCATCCGGGCGCTCCGCCGGCGCGCGCCAGGCGGTGGCGAACAGCTGCCCTTTACCCGAGGGGGTGTCGAAGCGGTTGTCTTTATACAGCCATGGCGTGCCGGGATGATCGAGGGTCGGGCACGGCCACTGGACATGGCCCGTATCGCCCATTTTCTCCCAGGTCACGCCGTAGAACAGCGGGCAGAGCTCGCGCATCTCGTCCCAGATCTGCTGGTTGTTCTCATAGTGCATCGGATAGCCCAATTCGCTGGCCAGCAGGCTAATGATCTCCCAGTCGCGCTTCACATTTCCCGCCGGAGGGATCGCCTGTTCAAACCGCTGGAACCCGCGGTCGGCGCAGGTGAAGACGCCGCCGTGCTCGCCCCAGGAGGTGGCCGGCAGCAGGACATCGGCCACTTCCGCTGTTTTGGTCATGAAGATGTCCTGCACGACCACGAAGTCCAGCGCCTCGATGCCTTTGCGCACCAGGCCGAGGTCGGCTTCGGTCTGCAGCGGATCTTCGCCCATGATGTAATAGGCTTTGATCTCGCCGGTCAGCGCTTTATGCGGCACCTCGGTGATGCGAGTGCCGACCTGGTCGTCCATCAGCGCCGGGTCGATGCCCCAGGCGGCGGCGAATTTCGCCCGCACGGCGGGGTCGGTGACCTCCTGATAGCCGGGGAACAGGTTCGGCAGCACGCCCATATCGCAGGCGCCCTGTACGTTGTTTTGCCCGCGGACCGGCCCCACGCCGACGTTGGGCCGTCCCAGGTTGCCGGTGAGCAGCGCCAGGCTTGCCAGGCCGCGCACCACGTCCACCGCCTGGCCAAACTGGGTGACCCCCATGCCCCACATAATGGTGGCGGATGGGGCGGCGGCGAACATGCGCATCGCCTCCCGGATTTCCCGCGCGCTGACCCCGACAATCCCTTCCACCGCTTCCGGGGCGTAATCCTTCACCGCCTCGCGGTAAGCATCCAGCCCTTCGGTATAGCGTTCGACATAGGTTTTGTTGTACAGCTCCTCCTCCAGCAGCACATAGCCGAAGGCATTTACCAGCGCCATGTTGCTGCCGTTGTTGAGCTGCAGATGACGATCGGCAATGCGCGCGGTTTCAATGCGCCGCGGATCGCAGACGATGATTTTGGCGCCGTTGTCCCGGGCCTTGATTACCCGGCGGGCGACGATGGGATGGGAGTCGGCGCAGTTGTAGCCAAAGAGCAGCAGGCACTTCGAGTTTTCGATGTCGCTAATCGAGTTGCTCATCGCCCCGTTGCCCAGCGCCTGCTGTAGCCCGGCGACGGAGGGGCCGTGGCAGACGCGGGCGCAGCAGTCGACGTTATTGGTGTTCAGCACCGCGCGGGCGAACTTTTGCATCACATAGTTGGTTTCGTTGCCGGTGCCGCGCGAGGAGCCGGTGGTCATGATGGCGCGCGGGCCATGCTTCTCTTTGATCTCCCTGAGCTTGCTGGCGGTATAGCGAATCGCCTCCTGCCAGCTGACCGGCGTGAAGGCGCCGCCTTTCTGGTAGCGGATCATCGGTTGTTTAAGACGGGGCGTCAGGAGCTGCGTATCGTTAAGAAAATCCCAGCCGTAGTAGCCTTTCAGGCACAGCTGGTTCTGGTTGGTGACGCCGTCGGCGGCCTCCGCGCGAATGATTTTATTGTTGTCGACAACCAGTTTAAGTTTGCAACCCGCCCCGCAGTAGGGGCACACGCTCGTGATTTTTTTCATCAGTAACAGACCTGTTAACAGTGAACTGAGGATCGCTGTCGCGCCGGGCCCGACGGGCAACGATCGCGGTATCGCCTGGTGGTGATGCAGACGCAGGCCTGTTGCGCTATGCAGGTCTTGTGCCAGAATTTAAGCTCTTGATCTGTATTGAAAAATGAAAAGAGATTGATGACGGGAGCATGACCTCGTCACTAATGACGATGACGCAGAGCGCCGACGTCAGACGCTCTGCGGGGTAACACGTGGCTAGGCGAGAGTGCGGCAGCGGTCGAAGTGCGATTCGCTCAGGCCGACGTCGCGCGCGGCGGCGCAGATAGCCTGCCAGCTGCCGGCATCCAGTGGGATCCCCTGCGCCAGCCGCGCTTCGCGGTTGGCGGCCTCCCATTCGCCGGGCGCCAGCACCGGGGCATCGGCATCGTGCGGCGACTGCTTACACCATGCGATAAAGGCCTCCGTCTGTGCCTGGCTGTCCGGGGCATCGAACGCGTCCGGGCGCAGGATCACCGTGGTCATGCAGTTAAAGATGGCGTCGACGCTGGTCTGCAGGCTCTCCTGATGGGTGGTTTGCCCGCCGGAGAGCGCGCCGCCGAGCACTTCGCACAGCGTCGCCAGGGCATAGCCTTTGTGCTGGGCGAAGGTGAGCAGGGCGCCCAGCGGCGAGGTCTGCATCACCGCCGGGTCGGTGGTGGGTCGACCCTCGGCGTCAATCAGGCAGCCGGGGGCCACGGCTTCGCCTTTATGCCAGGCGACGCGGGTTTTACCAAAGGCGATGGCGCTGGTGGCGTAGTCCAGCAGCAGCGGCGGATGGCCCGCGCGGGGAAACACCACGCACAGCGGGTTGGTGCCGAAGCGGCTGTCCTTCCCGCGGAACGGGGCGACCATCGGGTCGCCGATGACGCTGACGAAGTGAATGGAGATCAGCCCGGCGGCGGCGCACTGTTCGGCCCAGTAGCCGATGCGTCCGACGTGATGCGCGTTGCGCAGGGCGATAGCCGCCATACCGTGCTGCTTCGCCTTTTCAATGCCTAACTGCATCGCTTCGTGGGCGACCACCTGGCCGAAGCCGGCGTTGCCGTCGAGGGTGACCACGGCGCCGGCGTCTTTGGTCACCGTGGCGTGGCGGTTGAGCTGCAGAAAACCACCGGCGTGGGATTTGACGTAGCTGGGGATCATCCCGACGCCGTGGGAGTCATGCCCGGCAAGATTGGCGGCGATCAGATGGTCCGCGACGAGGGTGGCTTCCCCTGGGGTACTGCCGAGATGGGTAAACAGTGAGACGACAAACTGATGCAGATCCGTCGCCAGAAAGCGGTGTCCTGTAGGCACTGATTCTCTCCTGTAGTCTGTTGTTATTTTGTTATGTTTGCCGTTTTATGCTGCGCCGCCCGGCGCAGAAGGTCAAGGGCGGCGTCTCCCGGCGACATGCCGCTGCGCCAGCGCCTGCGCATACGACAGACGATAAAAAACCGGGCCGGGATCGCGTTTTAATTAACGCCATAAACACCACATTTTTAAATTCTGCCAGTGTCACAAAAGCCAGAAAAAAGCCATCCCCGTCGTTGCAAGGGGAGCTGATACCACTATATGTTAAATTTGTGTTTATTAATTGATGATTAAAGGTTGGTATCATGTATAAGAAAATAAGTGGTTTAGTGGTTTCACTGACGGCCGTTTTCGCCTGTGCCGCCTGGGCGGAGGTGCCTGCGGGCTATCCCGCGGATTATCAAAAAACGGTTGATGCCGCCGTAAAAGAGGGCAAGGTGGTGGTCTATTCCACGACCGATACCAAAGCGGCCGGGCCGTTAATTAAGGGATTTGAAGCGCAATATCCGGGCGTCAAAGTCGAATATAACGACATGAACAGTACCGAGCTGTATAACCGCTATATCAGCGAACAGGCCGCCGGGGGCGGCAGCGGGGATGTGGTGTGGAGCTCATCGATGGATACGGCGCTGAAATTAGCCACCGAATACGCCGAACAATATGCCTCGCCGGAGGTGAAGCAATTACCCGACTGGGCGGTCTGGCAGCAAAAAGCCTATGGCACTACCTATGAGCCGGTGGTGTTTATCTATAACAAACGGCTGATCCCGCAGAATGAGGTTCCGGATTCGCATACCGCGCTGGCAAAACTTATCGCCAGCCAGGCCGATAAATTTAAAGGCAAAGTCACCACCTACGATATAGAAAAATCGGGCCTCGGCTTTATGCTGGCGGTACAGGACAGCCAGGCCGACGCGAACTATTTTGCCGACCTGGCGAATATCGCCAAAGGCGGCCTGACGGTGCAGTCTTCCACCGGCACAATGATGGAGCGCGTCTCCTCCGGCGAAAACCTGATCGGCTATAACATTCTTGGCTCTTATGCCGAAGCGCGGGCGAAAAACGATCCCTCTTTAGGTATTGCCTATCCGAAAGATTACGTGCTGGTGCTCTCCCGCGTCTCGTTTATTAGCCAGGAGAGCGAACATCCCAATGCGGCGAAATTGTGGCTGGATTATGTCCTGTCGGAAAAAGGCCAGCAGATCCTCGCCAGCCAGGCGGATATTCCCTCTATTCGTCGCGATATTGCAGGTAAAAATGATATCGACGGCATGACCGCGCTGCTGGGCAAAGCGTTAAAACCGATCCCGGTCAACGAAACGCTGCTCGATTATTTACAGCCGCAAAAACGTCTGCAGTTTATTAAACAATGGCGCAGCGCCGCCGCGAAATAATCCTCCCCTGGGGCATCGCCGATGCCCCTATTCACACCCGGCGGGTTTATTCACCTGACCGAAGGGATGAACCATGAACGTATTACGCAGAAAGTGGCAGGGGCTGCCGCGCGGCGTGGTGGTGTGCATCACGGCGCTGGTGATTTATGTCCCACTGTTATTTATTGTGGTGCAGAGTTTTCTTTCGGCACCCTTCTTTTCCCGCTCCAAATCGTGGAGTCTGGAAGCCTTCGCCTTTATTTTTACCGACCCGGATTTTTATCTGGCATTAAGGTCAGGTTTTATTCTGGCCTTTGGCCTAGTGATTATCGCCATTCCGCTGGGCGGTATTTTGGCGTTTCTGATGGTGCGCACCGATTTACCCGGCCGGCGGATCATTGAGCCGCTGATCCTGGTGCCGATCTTCGTCTCGCCGATGGTGCTGGGCTTTGGCTACGTGGTGGCCGCCGGGCCGGTAGGCTTCTTTTCCCAGTGGGCGCAGCAGCTGATCGGCTTTGTGCCGTGGAATATCTACTCGATGTTCAGCATTGTGGTCATCGCCGGCTTAACTCACGTTCCGCATGCCTATCTCTATATCTCTTCGGCGCTGCGCAGCGTCGGTTCCGACGTGGAAGAGGCGGCGCGCACCGTCGGCGCCACGCCGCTGCAGGTGATGACCTCGGTGAGTCTGCCGATGGTGCGGCCATCCATCCTTTACGCCTGCGTGCTGCTCTTCTTCCTCGGTCTGGAGGTTTTCGGTCTGATGCTGGTGCTGGGCGACCCTGAGGGCAACATGGTGCTGGCGACCTATCTCTATAAGCTGACCAACAAGCTCGGCACCCCCTCCTACCATCTGATGGCGGCGGTGGCGGTGGTGCTGATCTGCATCACCATCCCGCTGGTGATGCTCCAGCGGCGGCTGATGCGCACCGCCAACCGCTTTGTCACCATGAAGGGCAAGGCGTCCCAGGCGCGGGCGCTGCCGCTGGGCAAATGGCGCTGGGTCGCCGGGGCGGTGGTGGTGGCCTGGCTGACGGTGACCATCGGCGTACCGCTGCTCGGCGTGGCGCTGCGCGCTTTTATCTCCAACTGGGGCGTCGGCGTGTCGCTGTGGGATGAGCTGTCGCTGGCGACGTTCCACAATATCTGGCAGCAGCCCAACCTGCTGCGGGCGATCGTCAACTCGATGGCTATCGGCATCATCGGCGGCGCGCTGGCGGTGATCTGCTATCTGTTTGTCGGCATCGCCATGCACCGCAAAGCGGACAACGTCACCCGCTTTCTCGACTACAGCGTGCTGGTCCCGCGCGCTGTACCGGGGCTGCTGGCCGGGCTGGCATTCCTGTGGGTATTCCTGTTTGTGCCGATGTGGCTCGATCAGTCGCTGAAGCACGGCTGGCTCTCGGCGCTGCCGGTGGCCGACTGGCTGCGGGAGCACCTTATCGTGCAGCTGCGCGCCCTGCGCAACACCATCTTCAGCGTCTGGCTGGCCTACACCGTGGTGTGGATGGCCTACGGCCTGCGGCTCATCTCCTCGACGCTGCTGCAGGTGGGCCCGGAGCTGGAGGAGGCGGCGCGTAGCACCGGCGCCTCGCGGGGGCAGATCACCCGCCACGTGACCGTTCCGCTGTCGCGCTATGGGCTGATTGGCTCCTGGCTGCTGATGTTCCTGATCTTTGAGCGCGAGTATTCCACCGGCGTCTATCTGCTGTCGCCGGGTACCGAAACCATCGGCTCGATGCTGGTGTCGCTGTGGGCGGCGGGGGCCATCGATATCGTCGCGGCGCTCTCCTTTATCAATATTCTGCTGGTGGTGATTGGCCTGGGTATCGCCCTGCGCTTTGGAGTGAAATTACATGATTGAGTTATCGGTAGAAAATCTGCATCTCACCTATGGCGACAACCCGGTGTTGAAGGGGGTGTCCATGACGCTCGGCCGGGGGGAGGTAGTATCGCTGCTGGGGCCTTCGGGAAGCGGGAAAACCACGCTGCTGCGGGCGGTGGCCGGGCTGGAAAAACCGACGAGCGGACGGATCGCCATCGGCAACCGCACGGTGTACGACGGCACGCCGCGCAGCGAGATCCCGGCCGAAGAGCGTAACCTCGGCCTGGTGTTCCAGTCCTATGCCCTGTGGCCGCACAAAACGGTGTTCGACAATGTGGCCTATCCGCTGAAGCTGCGTAAAGTGGCTGCGGGGGAGATAAAAGAGCGGGTGCAGCGCGTACTGGATCAACTGGGGCTGGGGCACCTTGGCAACCGCCATCCGCACCAGCTCTCCGGTGGCCAGCAGCAGCGGGTGGCCATCGGCCGGGCGCTGGTTTACAACCCGCCGGTGATCCTGCTGGATGAACCGCTCTCCAACCTTGACGCCAAGCTGCGCGAAGAGGCGCGGGTGTTTCTGCGCGAGCTGATCATCAAGCTGGGCCTCTCGGCGCTAATGGTCACCCACGATCAGAATGAAGCAATGGCCATCTCCGATCGTATTCTGCTGCTGAACAATGGCGTCATTGAGCAGCAGGGGACGCCGCAGGAGATGTACGGCAGCCCGGCGACGCTGTTCGCCGCTGAGTTTATGGGCAGCAATAACCGCCTGCACGGCAAGGTGATGGCGCTGGAGAACGGCAGGGCGCGGATCGAAGGCGCCAGCTGGAGCCTGTGGGGGCGAGCGGGCGAGGGGGTTAGCGTTGGCGAGCCGGCGACGGCGGTGATCCGCGTCGAGCGCCTGCGACTTGACGGCGCCGCGCAGGATAATAGCCTCCAGCTACCGCTGCTGACCAGCATGTACCTCGGCGACCGCTGGGAGTACCTGTTCCGTACCGAAGGCGACGACTTTCCGCTGCGCGCCTACGGAACGGCGCTGCGCGATGCCGAACACTGCCATCTGACGCTCCCGGCGGAGGATGTGTGGATTTTTCCGCAGCGGTAGCCGCCAGTTACCCCGCCAGATGGCACACGGCTTCAATATTGTGCCCGTCTGGCGCAATCACAAACGCGGCGTAGTAACTGGCGTGGTAGTTTGGCCGTAGCCCCGGCGCGCCGTTGTCCTTTCCTCCGGCGGCCAGCGCCGCCTGCCAGAAGGCATCGACCTGCTCGCGGCTGTCGGCGCGAAAGGCAATGTGCAGCGGCGCCGGTTTTTCCGCACTTTGATAGAGGCATAGAGAAGCATCGCCGCTGCCGGCCAGCTCTGCGCCGTAGCTCGGTTCGCCTTCGCCGACCAGCGTTACGCCAAGCGGGGCCAGGGCCTGCAAAAAGAACGCTTTGCTGGCGGCATAGTCGCTAACGCCGAATTTCACATGATCGAACATATCTTCTCTTCTCCTGTGGATGGTATATCACCAGCTGAAGGCGCTAGCCGGACAATAGATACAAGATAGTTAACAACGGTTATTAACTTTTTTAACAGCTCAAAATGTTTAATTATTCCTAATACGAGTATTTACAGACGTTTAATCTGCCATGTACCATAAACAAAAAATAACATTTGTGATACAAGTCACTCTTTTTTGGCGCATGGGTAAGCTCAGCGCGGTGTGAATGCCGCTGGTTTACCGCCTCAAGGTTATGGCAGCACTCTTCTCACGATGACAGACCGGTGAATTTCTCTCCGATTTCCCGCGTTTCGTTGAGAATCGTCTACTATCCAAACGATAACCCTATAAATGATATCGCCTCTGGCGATGTTTTATCCGACTTGCCGGGCCGGGCCAGACGCTAAGCGGTTTAAAAGCGCAATGGTATCGGTTCCAGCACGACATTCACTGGTTTTGTCAGCGACAAAAACAGTAATTTTCAATGACAGGAATGTGATGATGTCGAGCGAGAAAACCAACAATTCCAGGCGTGATTTCCTGGTGAAATCGATGGCGCTGATCCCGACGGTGGTGATCGGCGGCGCGGGAGCAGGGGCTATTGGCGTGGCCACCAGCGCGACCGCGCAGGCGGCCCCCGCTTCAGAGCCAGCCTCCGGGAACACCGCGGCGGCCAGCGACTGGAAGCCGCAGTTCTTCAACGATCGTGAGTGGGCGTTTATCAACGCCGCCGTCGCGCGCCTGATCCCGGCGGATGAACTCGGCCCCGGCGCCAAAGAGGCCGGCGTCCCGGAGTTTATCGACCGCCAGCTCAATACCCCTTACGCCACCGGCTCCATCTGGTATATGCAGGGGCCCTTCAATCCCGACGTGCCGAAAGAGATGGGTTATCAGCTGCCGCTGGTGCCCAAACAGATCTATAACCTCGGGATCGCCGACGCCGAGGCGTGGTGTCAGGACAAATATCATAAAACCTTCGCTGAACTGAGCAGCGAGCAGCAGGACGAGGCGCTCGGCCTGTGGGAATCGGGTAAAGCCGAGTTCAAACAGCTGCCGGCCTCGCTGTTCTTCACCTATCTGCTGCAAAACACCCGCGAAGGGTTCTTCAGCGACCCGATCCATGGCGGCAATAAAGGCATGGTCGGCTGGACGCTGATTAATTTTCCCGGCGCGCGCGCCGACTTTATGGACTGGGTTGAACGGGGCGAACGCTACCCCTTCCCGCCGGTATCAATTAATGGGGAGAGGGCGTAATCATGGCCACCGTATTGAAAAAAACCGATGTCGCGATCGTCGGCTTCGGCTGGGTTGGGGCGATCATGGCCAAAGAGCTGACCGAAGCGGGGCTCAACGTCGTCGCGCTGGAGCGCGGCCCGATGCGCGACACCTGGCCGGACGGCGCCTATCCGCAGGTGATTGATGAGCTGACCTACAACATCCGCCGCAAGCTGTTCCAGGATCTGTCGAAAAGCACCGTCACCATCCGGCATAACACCAGCCAGCAGGCGGTGCCCTATCGCCAGCTGGCGGCCTTCCTGCCGGGTACCGGCGTGGGCGGCGCCGGGCTGCACTGGTCCGGCGTCCATTTCCGCGTCGATCCCATTGAGCTGCGGATGCGCAGCCACTATGAAGAACGCTACGGCAAAAACTTCATCCCCCAGGATATGATCATCCAGGATTTCGGCGTCACCTACGACGAGCTGGAGCCGTTCTTCGATAAAGCGGAAAAAGTATTCGGTACTTCCGGGACCGCCTGGTCGATCAAAGGCAAGGTCGTCGGCAAAGGCCGCGGCGGCAACGCCTTCGCCCCGGACCGCTCGGACGACTTCCCGCTGCCGGCGCAGAAAAACACCTGGTCGGCGCAGCTGTTTGAAAAAGCGGCGCTGGAAGTGGGGTATCACCCCTATAACCTGCCGTCGGCCAACACTTCCGACTCCTATACCAACCCCTACGGCGCGCAGATGGGCCCGTGCAACTTCTGCGGTTTCTGCAGCGGCTACGCCTGCTACATGTACTCTAAAGCCTCGCCGAACGTGAACATTCTGCCGGCGCTGCGCCAGGAAAAACGCTTTGAGCTGCGGACTAACGCCAACGTGCTGAAGGTCAACCTGACCGACGACAAATCCCGCGCCACCGGCGTGACCTACGTCGACGGCCAGGGGCGCGAAATGGAACAGCCGGCGGACCTGGTGATTATCGGCGCCTTCCAGTTCCACAACGTGCACCTGATGCTGCTCTCCGGGATCGGCAAACCGTACAATCCGGAGACCGGCGAAGGGGTGGTGGGGCGTAACTTCGCCTACCAGAACATGACCACCATCAAGGCCATTTTCGACAAAGACACCTATACCAATCCGTTTATCGGCGCGGGCGGCAACGGCGTCGGCGTCGACGACTTCAACGCCGACAACTTCGACCACGGCGCGGCGGGCTTTGTCGGCGGTTCGCCGTTCTGGGTCAACCAGGCCGGGACCAAGCCCATCTCCGGTTTCCCGGTACCGCCGGGCACCCCGGCGTGGGGCAGCAAGTGGAAAGCGGCGGTGGCCGACACCTACACCCATCACCTGTCGATGGATGCCCATGGCGCGCACCAGTCCTATCGGCAGAACTACCTCGATCTTGATCCGAACTACAAAAACGTCTTTGGCCAGCCGCTGCTGCGCATGACCTTCGACTGGCAGGAAAACGACATCAAGATGGCGCAGTTTATGTTCGATAAGATGGCGCCGATCGCCAAAGCGATGAAGCCGAAATATATCCTCGGCAGCCCAAAAAACGCCAACAGCCACTTTGATACCACCACCTACCAGACCACCCATATGAACGGTGGGGCGGTGATGGGGGAAGATCCGAAAACCAGCGCCGTTAACCGTTATCTGCAAAGCTGGGACGTGCATAACGTCTTCGTCATCGGCGCCTCCGCGTTCCCGCAGGGGCTGGGCTACAACCCAACCGGCACGGTGGCCGCGCTGGCCTACTGGTCAGCGAAGGCGATCCGTGAGCAGTATCTGAAAAATCCGGGTCCCCTGGTGCAGGCATAAAGGAAGGCAGATGATGAAAATGCAATGGTTATCGGCCCTGGTGCTTGGGGCATTGAGCTGCGCGGCCTTCGCCGAAGAGGCGCCTGCGGACAGCAATCTGATTAAGCAGGGGGAGTATCTGGCGCGGGCGGGGGACTGTGTCGCCTGCCACACCAACGGCAAAGCGGGGAAACCTTTCGCCGGCGGTTTGCCGATGGAGACGCCGATCGGCACCATCTACTCCACCAATATCACGCCGGATAAAGAACACGGCATCGGCGGGTACACCTTCGAAGAATTCGACGACGCGGTGCGCAAGGGCGTGCGGAAAGACGGTTCCACGCTCTATCCGGCGATGCCGTATCCCTCGTTCGCGCGGATCAGCGAAGCGGACATGCGCGCCATGTACGCCTACTTTATGCACGGCGTGGAGCCGGTGAATGTCGCCAACAAGGACACCGACATCCCATGGCCGCTGTCGATGCGCTGGCCGCTGGCGTTCTGGCGCGGCATCTTCGCCCCGACGCCGAGCGACTTTGTCGCCAACCCGCAGGTTGACCCGGTGCTGGAGCGCGGCCGCTATCTGGTGGAAGGCCTGGGCCACTGCGGCGCCTGTCATACCCCGCGTAGCCTGACGATGCAGGAAAAAGCGCTCAGCGAAAGCGAAGGCGATGATTACCTGGCGGGCAGCAATGCGCCGATTGACGGCTGGGTCGCCTCCAGCCTGCGCGGCGAAAACCGCGACGGTCTGGGGACCTGGAGCGAAGCCGAGCTGGCCGAGTTCCTCAAAACCGGACGCAACGATAAATCGGTGGTCTTCGGCGGCATGAGCGATGTGGTGGAGCATAGTCTGCAGTATCTCTCTGATGACGACATCACCGCCATCGCCCGCTACCTGAAATCGCTCCCGCCGCGCGGCGGCAAACAGACCCCAGCCCCGGTGGAAGACAGCGTGGCGAAAGATCTGTGGAAGGGTAACGACAGCAAAACCGGCGCCGCGCTGTACGTCGATAACTGCGCCGCCTGCCACCGTACCGACGGCGCGGGCTATAAACGCGCCTTCCCGTCGCTGAAGGGCAACCCGGTGGTACAGACGGAAGATGCCACTTCGCTTATCCACATCGTTCTGACCGGGAGCACCACGCCGGCGGTGAAAGATGCGGTCTCCAACCTGACCATGCCGTCGTTCGGCTGGCGCCTGGACGACCAGCAGGTGGCGGATGTGGTCAACTTCATCCGCACCAGCTGGGGCAACAACGCGCCGGCGGTCAGCGCCAGCGATGTGGCGAAGGTGCGTAAGGAGACTGCGGCGCACGATGAGAAGGCGTTAGGCAACGCCGATATCTCGAAGCTGCCGGGGGCCGGACAGTAACCGTCAGGGTTGCGTCGCCCGCGCGGCGCAACCCATACTTAGCGACGACGTAAAATACTGTCTGAATCAAGGAGTTTGCCTTCATGCTGCATGCAGAGCGACTGACCTGCATCGTTGACGATCGACCGCTGTTTGCGGCGCTGACGCTGTCCCTCGCTGCCGGCGAGCTGCTGCAGGTCGCCGGTGATAACGGCGCGGGGAAAACCTCGCTGCTGCGGATCCTCTGCGGCCTGGCGCGCCCGGAAAGCGGGGTGGTGAGCTGGCAGGGCCAGCCGCTGGCGAAGGTCCGGGAGTCATTTCACCGTCAGCTGCTGTGGCTGGGCCATAAACCCGGCGTTAACGCGGCGCTGACCGCCGATGAAAACCTGCGTTTCTTCTTTCCGGCCAGCCGCCTTCAGCAGCGGGAAAGCGCCCTCGCCGCCGTCGGCCTGGCGGGCTATGAAGATCTCCCCTTAAGCCAGCTCTCCGCCGGGCAGCAGCGTCGGGTGGCGCTCACCCGCCTGTGGTTAACCGACGCGCCGCTGTGGATCCTCGATGAGCCGTTCACCGCCCTCGACGCCACGGCGATGGAAACCCTGACCCGTCGCCTGGAACAGCACGCCCGGCAGGGGGGATGCGCCATCCTCACCACCCACCAGCCGCTGCGGCCGCTGGGCTGTCCGTTGCGCACCCTGCGCCTCGGCGGCGACGCTGGAGGCGGGCAATGATGCGTGCGCTGTTGGCCCGGGAACTGCGCCTGGCGTGGCGCAGCGGGGCGGAGATCCTCAATCCGCTCTGGTTCTTTCTGAACGTCATCACCCTGTTTCCGTTCGGCGTCGGCGCCGCGCCGCAGCTGCTGGCGCAGATTGCGCCGGGCGTGGTGTGGGTCGCCGCGCTGCTGGCGGCGCTGCTGGTGATGGATCGGTTGTTTCGCGACGACTGGCAGGACGGTTCCCTGGAGCAACTGATGCTCCTGCCGACGCCGCTGGTGGCGGTGGTGCTGGTGAAGGTGGTTGCCCACTGGATGATGAGCGGCCTGCCGCTGCTGATCGTCTCGCCGCTGGCGGCGCTGCTGCTGGGGATGAGTCTGCATGACGCCGGTGTGCTGGCGCTGACCTTGCTGCTTGGCACCCCGACGCTCAGTTTTCTCGGCGCGGTGGGGGTTGGCCTGACGGTCGGCCTGAAGCGCGGCGGCGTCCTGCTGAGCCTGCTGGTGCTGCCGCTGGCGGTGCCGCTGCTGATTTTCGCCACCGCGGCCTGCCAGGCGGCCGCCGCCGAGCTCCCGGTCGGCGGCTATCTGGCGATGCTGGCGGCGTTCTTAACCGCCAGCGCCACCCTGTGTCCGTTCGCCACCGCCGCTGCGCTGCGGCTGACCGTGCGATAACTCGCTGCGCCTGCGGGCGCGGCCATCATAACCGTGTGAGTAAGCGTCTATGTGGAAAGCGTTACATCAACTGGCGATCCCCGAGCGGCTGTACCGCCTGTGCGGATGCTGGATCCCCTGGCTGGCGGCGTTGAGCGCGCTGTTGCTGGTCATCGGCCTGGGGTGGGGCTTTGGCTTCGCCCCCGCGGACTATCAGCAGGGGGAAAGCTACCGGATCATGTACCTTCACGTCCCGACGGCGATGTGGTCGATGGGGCTGTACCTGGCGATGGCCGTCGCGGCCTTCGTCGGGGTGGTCTGGCAGATCAAAATGGCCGATCTGGCGATCGCCGCCCTGGCGCCGGTGGGGGCGGTCTGCACCCTGGTGGCGCTGGTCAGCGGCGCGGCATGGGGCAAGCCGATGTGGGGGACCTGGTGGATCTGGGACGCCCGTCTGACCTCGGAGCTGGTGCTGCTGTTTCTGTATGCCGGGGTCATCGCCCTGTGGCACGCCTTTGACGACCGGCGGCTGGCCGGGCGCGCGGCGGGGATCCTCGTCCTGGTCGGGGTGGTCAATCTGCCCATCATTCATTACTCGGTCTACTGGTGGAACACCCTGCACCAGGGCTCGACCAACCTGCAGCAAACCATCGACCCAAGCATGCGTCTGCCGCTGCGGATCTGCATCTTTGCCTTCCTTACGCTGTCGGTCACCCTGACCCTGATGCGCCTGCGTAACCTGATCCTGCAACTGGAGCGCCGTCGACCGTGGGTGGTGGCGCTGGTGAATAAAGGAGCCGCCCGATGAGCCCCGCCTTTTCGTCTTTCGCCGCCTTCCTGAATATGGGCGGCTATGCCGTGTACGTCTGGCTGGCGGTGGCCGTGACCGTCGCCGCCTTTGGCCTGCTGACGGTGCATACCCTGTGGGCGCGGCGGGCGCTGTTCCATGAGGTGCGACGCCAGCAGGCGCGCGAGCGGCGGATCGCTGCCGCCCGCGAACACGACAAGGAGGCCGCGGATGCAAGCGCGTCGTAAAACCCGGCTGTATATCGTGCTGGCGGTGCTCGCCGGCCTCGGGCTAACCGTCAGCCTGACGCTGTACGCCCTGAGCAGTAATATCGATCTGTTCTACACCCCGGGGGAAATTATCTACGGTAAAACGGAAACCCGGGCGCTGCCCCATACCGGTCAGCGGCTGCGGGTGGGGGGCTACGTTCAGCCGGGCTCCCTGCAGCGCGACCCGCAAACCCTCGATGTGCGCTTTAAGCTGTATGACGCCCGCGGGGTGGTGGACGTCAGCTATAAGGGCATTTTGCCGGATCTATTTCGTGAAGGGCAGGGCGTGGTGGCCCAGGGCGTGCTGGACGGCGAGCGGCATATTACCGCCCAGCAGGTGCTGGCCAAGCATGATGAAAATTACACGCCGCCGGAGGTGAAAAACGCCATGACGCCGGAGAAAACGGGGGCGCAGCCATGATGCCGGAGCTGGGCAACTTTTTATTGTGTCTGGCGGCGGGGCTGGCGCTGCTCCTGAGCGTCTATCCCCTGTGGGGCGCGGCGCGGCAGGATCGGCGGCTGATGGCCCTGGCGCGGCCGCTGGCCTGTGGGCTATTCGCCTGTATCGGCGGCGCCTTCCTGCTGCTGGTGCACGCCTTTGTGGTCAATGACTTTACCGTCCGCTACGTGGCGGAAAACTCCAACAGCGCGCTGCCGGTGTGGTATCGGGTGGCGGCGACCTGGGGGGCGCACGAGGGCTCGCTGCTGCTGTGGGTTCTGCTGCTCAGCGTCTGGACCTTCGCCGTCGCCATCTTCAGCCGCCGGATGCCGCTCGACGCCGTCGCCCGGGTGCTGGCGGTGATGGGGATGATCGCCTTTGGTTTCCTGCTGTTTATCCTCTTCACCTCCAATCCGTTCAGCCGCGGCCTGCCGCAGTACCCCATTGATGGCCGCGACCTCAATCCGCTGCTGCAGGATATCGGCATGATTTTCCATCCGCCGATCCTCTATATGGGTTATGTCGGCTTCTCGGTGGCCTTCGCCTTCGCCATCGCCTCGCTGCTGGCGGGCCGGCTGGATACTGCCTGGGCGCGCTGGTCGCGTCCCTGGACCCAGGCGGCATGGATGTTCCTCACTCTCGGCATCGTGCTGGGCTCGGCGTGGGCATACTACGAACTGGGCTGGGGCGGCTGGTGGTTCTGGGACCCGGTGGAAAACGCCTCGTTTATGCCGTGGCTGGTGGGAACCGCGCTGCTGCACTCCCTGGCGGTGACCGAAAAGCGGGGCAGCTTCCGCGCCTGGACGGTGCTGCTGGCCATCGCCGCCTTCTCCCTGTGCCTGCTGGGCACCTTCCTGGTGCGCTCCGGGGTGCTGGTTTCGGTGCATGCCTTCGCCTCGGATCCGTCGCGCGGGCTGTTTATTCTGGTACTGCTGATTGTCGCCATCGGCGGATCGCTGCTGCTGTACGCCCTGAAGGGCGGCCGGGTGCGGGCGCGGGTGGAACATACGCTGTGGTCGCGCGAGTCGTTCCTGCTTGGCAACAATATCTTGCTGATGGCCGCGATGCTGGTGGTGCTCCTCGGAACGCTGCTGCCGCTGGTGCATAAAGAGCTGGGCCTCGGCAGCATCTCCATCGGCGAGCCGTTCTTCAATACCATGTTCACCGCCCTGATGGCGCCGTTTGCGCTGCTGCTGGGGCTGGGACCGCTGATCCGCTGGCGGCGCGATGACGTCGCCAGGCAGATTAAGCGCCTGATTATCGCTCTGCTGGTGACGTTGTCACTTTCTCTGGCGCTGCCGTGGCTGCTGCAGGACCGTATCACCGCCATGGCGGTCATTGGCCTGATGATGGCCCTGTGGGTGCTGATCTTCGCCCTGATGGAGGTTCACGAACGGGCCACCCACCGCCATGCTTTCTGGCGCGGCCTGCGCACTCTGACCCGCAGCCAGTGGGGGATGGTGCTCGGTCACGTTGGCGTGGCGGTGACCGTTATCGGCATCACCTTCAGCCAGAACTACAGCGTGGAGCGCGATGTACGGATGCGCCCCGGCGACAGCATCGATATCCACCGCTATCACTTTGTGTTTAACGGCGTGCGCAATATCGTCGGCCCCAACTGGACCGGCGGCGAAGGCATTATCGCCGTGACCCGCAACGGCCGCCCGGAAGCGACGCTGTATGCCGAGAAACGCTTTTACACCGCCAGCCGGATGATGATGACCGAGGCGGCGATCAGCGGCGGGCTGACCCGCGATCTGTACGCCGCGCTAGGGGAAGAGCTGAGCGACGGCAGCTGGGCGGTGCGTCTGTACTATAAACCGTTCGTTCGCTGGATCTGGTACGGCGGGGTGCTGATGGCCCTCGGCGGTCTGTGCTGCATGCTCGACCCGCGCTACCGGATGCGTAAGAAGCTGCAGGAGGCCTCATGAACCGGAAGCTACTGTTTATCCCGCTGGTGCTGTTTCTGGCGCTGGCCGCCGCGCTGTTCTGGCAACTGATGCGCAACGCCGAGGGCGATGACCCGACGACCCTCGAGTCGGCGCTGATCGACAAACCGCTGCCGGAGTTTCGCCTTGAAGCGCTGAATACCCCCGGTCAGACGCTGGACCGGCGGACGCTGATTGACGGCAAGCCGCTGCTGCTCAACGTCTGGGCCACCTGGTGCCCAACCTGTCGCGCCGAGCATCAGTTTCTCAACGGCCTGGCGCAGCAGGGCGTGCGGGTGGTGGGGATGAACTACAAAGACGATCGCCAGAAGGCGATGAGCTGGCTGCAGCGCCTGGGTAATCCCTACAGGCTGAGCCTCTACGACGGCAACGGCATGCTTGGCCTGGATCTCGGGGTCTATGGCGCGCCGGAGACGTTTCTCATCGACGGTCAGGGCATTATCCGCTGGCGGCACGCCGGCGACCTGAACGAACGGGTGTGGCGCGAGGAGCTCCAGCCGCTGTGGGATCAATACAACCGGAGGGCGGGCTGATGAGACGTGTAATAGTCATCCTGCTGGCGCTGATGCTGTCCGGCCAGACGTGGGCCGCCATCGATACCTGGCAGTTTAAGGATGAGGCCCAGGAGCAGGCCTTCCGCGAGATCACCTCCCAACTGCGCTGCCCGAAATGCCAGAACAACAACATCGCCGACTCAAACGCGATGATTGCCGCTGATATGCGGCAGAAGGTGTACGAGCTGATGCAGCAGGGGAAAACGAAAGGGCAGATCGTTGACTATATGGTGGCCCGCTACGGTCATTTTGTCAGCTACGAGCCGCCGCTGACCGCGGGCACGGTGCTGCTGTGGCTGGGGCCGGGGTTGTTCGTGCTGGCGGGCGCGGGAGTGATCATCGCCCGCGCGCGCCGTCGCGACATTCCTGACGCGGCGCTCAGCGCCGAAGAGCGCCAGCGGCTGGCGGCATTATTGCAAGAAGGAAAAGAACGATGAGCCTGTTGGTAGTTATCGCCGGGCTGTTGCTGGCTGGCGCGCTGGGGCTGCTGTACTTCCCGTGGTCGGGCAAAGGGGCGGTAGACCGCGATGCCCTCAACCGCGCCCTGTACCAGTCGCGCCTGCAGGAGCTGGCGCAGGAGCGCGGCGAGGACAACCCGGCGCTGGTCGTCGAACTGCAGCGCACCCTGCTGACGGATATTCCGCCCCAGGCACAGCCTGGCGAACGGCCGCTACGCCGCTGGGCGCTGCTTCCGGGCGCGCTGCTGCTGGTGGTCCTGAGTCTGGGCCTGTATCTGAAAACCAGCGATATTGGTCAGGTGCTGCTCTGGCAGCAGGCTGAACGACATTTTCCTGCGCTGTTGCAGCAGGTTAAGGACCCGACGGCGGCGCCGCTGCGAATGGATGAGCTGGCGGAGCTGCGGCTTGGCCTGCGCAGTCACCTGCAGGATACCCCGAACGACCTCGCCGGCTGGCAGCTGCTTGGGCGGCTGGGCCTGTTGTTAAACGATGGCGAGACGGCGATCGGCGCCTTTGGCCGGGCGCATGCTCTGGCGGCGGACGACCCGGCGGCGGCTTTCGATTACGCCAGCGCGCTGGTGCGGGCGGGAGATAGCGGCCAGGTTCGGATGGGCGAGCTGCTGCTGCGTGACCTGCATCAGCGGCAGCGGAACAGCCTGCCGGTGCTGGAGATGCTGGCCCTGAGCGCGGTGCGTAATGAAGATTACCCCGAGGCCGTGGCGGCCCTGCAGGCGTTGCTGGCCCGGCTACCGGAAGGGGATGCGCGGCGCGAGGCGATCGTCCGCCAGCTGGCGCAAGCGCAGCAGCAGGCACAATAACTGCCCGGCGGCGCTGCGCAGGCGCGGGCCTGGGCATGCCACCAGAAGAGTTTTGTAGGCCGGGTAAGGCGCAGCCGCCACCCGGCACAAAATCGGCTCCGTGCCCGCTGTCCTTGCCCGGCGGCGCTACGCTTGCGCGGGCCTACGAAGGGCGCGAATAGAGCACCAAATCGCGGGCCGGGTAAGGTGTAGCTGTCACCCGGCAAAAATACGGCACAAGAGAGGCACAAATACTGCCTAACAGCGTAGCCGGGATAAGGCGTCACGCATCGCTATCCGGGATTCTCCCTGCTGGCGCTATGATCAGCTGCTTCCGTGTTAAGTTTCAGGTGTCGCAGGAATGACTAAAGAATCTCCCCCTAAGCATCAGCAGCAGGCTGTCGCTTAGGCCCCGGAGATCACTCCCTTAAGGTTGCAAGCGCGGTAGAACTCGATCAACGAGGTTAAAAGGGGCTTTAGCGCGGAACGCGAGTTAAGGCTAATCAGGGCAGGGGAACCGGCAGAATTTATAATCCAACAACCGGCTACACCGGGCCTTCGGCACCATTTGGCTGGAACAGCCACATGGACATCATCTGGCGCTGTCATGCCGCTGACGCGGTATCCAGAAGCTACTTGATATTGTAAGGGTACGAATGCTATTGCAGAGTTTCACGTCTGCTGTGTGCCAGGAGCGGACATTGTCGCCTCACTCAAATTTGATGGGGATGCTTTAGAACTTTTATGGTAGATGTAAATAGCTCGCAGAATAAAACGTACAAGGAAAAGCTATGAAGATCAGACTAGCTGTGCCTGTAGAGGCAGAAGAATGCTGGAACATTCGAAATCAGGCTATACGTTACGGATGTAAGAATAGTTATGATGATGCGGTTATTGCAGCCTGGACACCGGAAAAAATGCCTGAAAGCTATAGGAATGTCATTGTAGCGAATCCTTTTTTCGTTATTGCTGCTGATGGCAGACTATTAGCTACAGGCTATCTTGATCTATCTACAGGAAGTATTGAGGCTGTATTTACGTTACCTCGTTATACAGGTAAAGGGTTAGGTAGTCAGATTATTGAAGCCATCAAAGGTGAAGCTCGTGAACGTGGATTTGAGCAATTGACTTTGTCCTCAACACCTAATGCCCAGACTTTTTATGAGAAGCATGGTTTCAAACTTATGCAGGAAAGCATGTATCCCTCTGCCTTGGCGCAGGCTGAACTGCGCTGCATGGAAATGTCTATAAATCTCCTGGGATAGTAGTTCGCTGTCTAATCGCAATGATCACTATACCCAGTAACCACTGCAGATAGATCTTAAAAGCTTCAAAATTAACGTCCGCTCTTTGCACCGTCCGGACCTTGCTTAGCATGAATTTCTTCCGTGCCCAAGTGCGGAAGTAGTTAACAACATTCTGTGTGGTGCAACGGGGAGCGCGTCAAAGTAGTCAAGCTGGCAATCAGGTAGAGCTTGAGATTACGCTAGGGACTAAAATCAGTCCTGCAATCGCAACACTAAATTAGCGTCAAGAAACGCTTTAGATTGCCGACATATACATTTAACGTTATCCCTGAAAATAAACAAAATGGATTGAGCCGTATGAAAAAACTTTTACTTCTTTTTCCGCTGGTGTTTACTGCGCCGGTACAGGCTTCTGAAGTCACGGTAGGTCAGATTTGCAAGGCTACTTCTGCTGCGATGTTTGGCCGTGACCTTAAGATCATGCAACTGGATAAAGTTGAATCAGGTATTGCCTACGTACATTATATCCGACAGAACGATGGCACCCGTTGGGCAATAAAGTGCAAACTTATAGGTGATCAGGTTATGTGGGCATCTGATAACCCTGACAGCACCGGTCGCTGGCGGGATGATCCTGCGGACAGTACAGTCAAATATTCTATTGATGGTAAAAAAATAATTATTACCGAGCTCTATAGTGACGGTTCCAGTACCACGAACTCTTATCCCTTGAAGCAGCTAAAATGACTTTGACCTGCTCTCCGTTGATTACGACACCTCAATATTAGTAACGTAGTTGTGAGAGTTGCAAACTTCCGCTCCTCACTCAATGCGGACCTTTGGCTCAGCTGGTTTGTCCGCTCTATGCCAGGAGCGGAAAGCGCTGACATGCCCAGGTACCACTCAACGCGGCGTAAGCCAGTCAGTTAGCGAGTTTTTGTAGGCCGGGTAAGGCGCAGCCGCCAACCGGCAAAAATACGGCACAAGAGCGGCCCAACAGCGTAGCCGGGATAAGGCGTCACGCATCGCTATCCGGGATTCTCCCTTCTGGCGCTATGCTCAGCCGCTTCCGTGTTAAGCTCCCAGGTGTCGCAGGAATGACTGAAGAATCTCCCCTTAGCATCAGCAGCAAGCTGCCGCTTAGGCCCCGAAGATCACTCCCTTAACGTTGCAAGCGCTGCAGATCCCGAGCATCGAAGTTAAAAAGAATTAGCTGAACGTCTTCGGCGCGGGACGCGAATCAATGCTCATCATATGTGGGTGTTAGCCGGGTCATGTTCCCTGACGAGCCGGACAGCGTAGCTGACAGCTGGCAAAGGAATCGTTGATATACTCGCTCAGCTCCCACTAGTCCTGATAGCGAAACGACCCCAGGAATGGATGTGGTACGAAGCGCCTGGTAAGGAGGTCAAAGGGATTGCCGCTGAAGACGCGGTATTCACTGATCATTTCATCTGGTAGCCTGTCACTCGCGCCGTTGGTAACGTGAAGATTCATGGTTAATTTTGGAATTCGGACGATTTATGCAAGCTATCAGACTATTCACCCTGATTCTGCCATTGTTCCTGGCACTCTGCGCCGGTATACCGGCCAGCGCCAGCACACCTTCAGGCAGCATTTCCTCTGCAAACACAGCAATTACCACTCATGATAAGAACGGAAACCTCCTGCCGAATGCTCTGCGGATTCAGTATGATGTTGATTCAGATGGCAGAGTTCAGAATGTTAAGATACTGGAATCGACAACGACTCCGGAGTTTGAACATAAAATCATCGAGAAAATGATGAGTAAATGGCGCTTTGAAAAGGGGAAACCGGGAATAGCTAAAAGAGTAGTCGTCATGATCCAACCCAAATCAGCCGGCGGTCCCGCGAATAAGCAGTAAGCACTTTTGAGGATTAGTTGCCTGACGCATCATCTACGCCGGTAAAGTCCCTTGGGTGCCATGAGCAGACCTTTTAAAGGCTCATAGAAAAAACAAGCGGAGTGTTCGCCTGTTAATTTTACATCCTGGCTTTAATTATGGATTATGGAATTCTATATGTTCTGAAAAGGATTTATCCATGAGTGTCCTCTTTCCACCCAGGCTGGCTCCAGTAGATGTTATTGGTGTAACCGCTCCCTCTTCTGGCGTACCTGAACATCTGCATCCCAGACTGGAACTCGCCATAAAAAACCTAAAGAAAAGAGGTTACCAGGTCCGCGAAGGACGCTGCTTACGCTCGCAGCACAAAAATAAAAGCGCCACTAAATTATCTCGCGTTGAAGAATTAATGTCTTATCTTACTGACCCAGATATAAAAGCTGTTATGCCACCTTGGGGCGGTGATCTGGCGATGGAATTACTTGATTTGATTGATTTTGATCTGTTGTCCCGGTCTAAACCAAAATGGTTTGTGGGCTTTTCAGATCTTAGTACACTTCATTTCCCACTGACGACGATATCGGGCTGGGCTACTTTGCATGGACCGAACCTCATGGATCTTGGCGCTCAAAAGTTAGATGCCACCACTCAGGCCGTATGGGAAATTCTGGAATCGAATCGGGGAACTGTAATCAAACAGTACTCTTCAACAGCATTTCAAGCGGATGAAAATTAATGGGGAACAGCGTCAGACGGAGGTTTCAATCTGACCCAAAAAACACAGTGGAAACGCCTTGATGGTGTTACATCTTCTCTGACATTTAGCGGGAAACTGATCGGCGGCTGCCTCGAAATAATATCCAGGTTAGCAGGTACACCATTCGGGAATGTGCCCTTGTTCAAGGCGAGCAATAGCCCTCAAGGAATAATCCTCTATTTTGAAAATGTGGAAATGGCTCCCTGTGAATTAACACGCGCATTATTTAGCTTACGATTACAGGGTTGGTTTGATAACTTAAATGGTGTTCTTATCGGCAGAAGTGCTGCACCCGACGTAAGCGACCCGACTAAACATAATTATCTGGATGCCCTTAAAGCCGCTTTTGAGAATATTGCCGTGCCCGTACTGTATGATGTTGATATTGGCCACATACCTCCTCAAATATCCCTGGTCAATGGAGCCGATGCGACGGTATTTTTCGCTGAAAATGGTAGCTGGGTAACTCAGCAGTTGTAGATAAGGCATTATTAATAATAAAGGCGGGCCTTGCTGTTCTTTTGCACTGAAGATCCGCTCTTCGTTCAGAGCGGATCTTCAGTGCAGTTAACTTTTCCGATTCGTGCAAGGCGCGGACAATGGTCCGGATTAATTTCTGTTAATAAAGAAGCAAGTCGGTCCATATACTCTCCATAATTTGCAAAAAATAAATCAACAAACCTCTGTCAGAATTTCCTTTCTGAACCGGAGGCGTTATGAACAAAATAAACTATCAAATCAAATACATTGAATATTTGTTAAGAAAATGCAGAACAATTTTGACTAATGACATTTCATTTCATGCAGACAGGTTAAGAGAAATATCTGGCACATATCCGGATTTACTCAACCCTGTAACGCTTAATGAGAAAATTTGCCATCGCATTTTATTTATCCACAACCCATTTTATACATTGCTTGCTGATAAACTTCTGGTCAGGCAGTATGTTGAGAAACGGACTAATTTAATTAAGCTTATTCCTTTAGTAGGTGTTTATAACAGAGTTGATGATATTGATTTCGACAAACTTCCCTCAAAATTTGTTTTGAAATGCAATCATGATAGTGGTAGTGCGGTCATATGCACGGATAAAACGAATATTGATCCCGCTAAGGTTAAAAGCAAATTAAAACTATCTCTTAAAAAGAATATGTATTATACGACCCGAGAATGGCAGTATAAAAACATACCACCCGTGATCCTATGCGAAATGTATCTGGATCTATTTTCCAGTAAACACCGAAATATAACTCCGGAAATGATAAGAATACATTGCTTTCACGGTGTGGCATGTTTTATCGAGGCCGACTTTACTGACAGCGATGGAAACGAATTCATTAACGTTTATGACAGAGCGTGGAATTTACAACCCTTTCAGATGGAGTACCCAAACACGCCATTGCCGGTTGATGAACCCGAATCATTTCATAAATCCGTTATTGCCGCCCAGGACTTAGCAAAAGAAATAGACTACTGCCGCGTCGATCTTATGCTAAAAGGAGATGATATCTATTTCAGCGAAATAACATTAAGTCCCAAAAGAGGCAAACTTAAAATCACCCCATCAATTTGGGACGCAAAAATCGGCAGTATGTGGGATCTGTCTGTTGCTAAAACAGGTTCGATCGAGCCTGTGTATTCATGCCCTTAAACAGGCCATGAGAGTTTGAAAAGTGAGCCATTTTCTGGTGTTAAACTATAGCTAACGTCTCCGCCGTGGGCGCACATAATGGCTTTAACTACCGACAACCCTAAACCACAGCCCTCTGGATTAATATTTTTGGCGTATTCTCCTCGCTGAAAAGGCTGGAATAAGGACTTCTGGAATTCTTCAGGAATTCCAGGTCCTTTGTCCTGAACGATAATAAAATTATCGTTTCCTGTAATACCATTTTTTATTAAGAGCGTTTGTGATGTGGAATATTTCAAGGCATTATCAAAAAGAACGGTGAGGCACTGAATAATGCGTAAGGGATCGCAAACGCAATACTGCTGGTTAATCTCAGTGACAATTTTGAAATGCTTTTTATCAAAGTCCGGCCAAAAGGTATCAAGCGCATTTGAAATCGTGGCCTTGAGATCGACTTCACTCAGCATCAAGGAGTATCCTGCTCCTCCTGACGAACTCACGACGCGGAGATCCTCAATTAAGTTGGTCAGACCTTCAGTTTGTTTAAGAAGGTTTCTGAATAACGACGGTTCTGGTTCGAAAACGCCGTCAACCAGTCCCTGAAGCCTCCCACGTAAGATAGTCACCGGCGTCCGGAGTTCATGAGCAATTGCAGCATTCCATAAATTTCGCTGCGCATCCAGCGTCTGTAACTTTTCAGCCATCTCATTAAAGTCATTGACGAGCCTATTCATCTCTCCCAACTTAGAACTGCTGTTAAATGCTCTGGCACTAAGGTTCCCCCGAGAGATTTGTTTCAGGCTGTATGCAACGTCATTCAGTGGGTTGAATATTCTTGCAGACAGCTTTACGGTAAAGAAAAGTGCAACGACCAGACTGGTAATGGACGCCATCAGAATCCACATCCAGTCAAGGAATGTCATAGCATCTTCACTACCTTCGTTCATTCCACCCGGCAGGTAATAAATCAGGAAACTATAAAATAAGTAGGAACCGAGTATTGCAATGGCAATAATAACAAACGTTAACAACAACATATATGTCAAAATCTGACGGCTCAGAATTGTTTCTTTGTTCATTTTTTGTCACCCAACCGGTAGCCTAATCCTCGGATGCTTTCCGGAATGCCCTTCAATCCGGCATGTTCAAGCTTTTTCCGAAGTTTACTCATATGACTGTCTACAGTACGATCCAGCGAGTCTCCCTCAGGTAAACACGCATCGAGTAACTCTTCACGTGAACAGACTTTTCTCGGGTTTCTCGCCAGATAGGTTAAAAGCTTAAACTCAGTGGTGGTTAATACTGGCGTGGAAACCTCACCTTGTGCAGTGATTTCAACGTAAAACTCATCAGGATAAATCGTTAAAAAAGGCGTTCTTAAAGGCCGTGAATGTGTAGACTCTGCAACCGGTCTGGTTCTGCGAAGCACAGCTTCAACCCGGGCAATAACCTCAGATGGATTGAAGGGTTTTATCACATAGTCGTCAGCCCCGAGCCGTAGCCCCATCAGTTTATCAACGTCTTGATCCAGTGCTGTCACCATGATGACCGGTACATTCGTTTCCTTTCTTAACGTGGTGAGAACATTCCAGCCATCGTACACGGGCAGGTGGATGTCCAATAGCAGGAGATCAGGCTTGTTCAGACGGGTAAGATTGATTGCCTGCTCACCGTCTTCGGCTCTTAAGGTTTTCATACCTGCCTTACGTAAATAGCCTGTCAGTATGGCAGCGATGTCATCATCGTCTTCTGCGACGATAATCAGATTGTTGTTGTTCATATTTTCTTCCACAGTGCTGATGACAACATGCATTTTACCCTGAAAGCACTTTTATCGTCATGCTTAAAGCTCTTTAACTCAATTACAAGCATTAATTATCAATTTGATGTCTTTTGACAGGTATTTTTTGGAAAAGTTCATCAAGAAATTTTCTTAAAATTTTACCAGACTCACTCTCCATATTCACTACACATTTTATAAATAATTAATCAACATCGCTAAGTGATAATCTACAACCAGGTTAAGTGGTGCATGCAATATGTACTTTGTCTAAGGAGTTTTATGGTGCTGACTAAATGTTTTTTCCGGCGCGAGAATTTGATGGCCTCACTTTTATTTTGCATCGTTTCATATGGGTTGCTATCTACCTGGCTTTACCTTGTGCATTCAATTAATGAAAAAGTAGAATCCACATTACCCTCATCTTTACTGATTCGTGTTTTGATAATCATTACAGCATTATCATTTATTATTCAGAAAAAACCTGGAGTTTTTAAAAACTTCATTGCAATAACATTCGGTCTGGTTTTACTGTTTATACACACCATCATTGTATTACATCTGCTTTTGAATACTTTTCCAGATATCTATGATTTTGTTTTTTATTATGAATTTTTTTTAATGGTTTTCTTTTGCGGACTACCTTTATGTTTATGTATAAGAATGGTTTGATATTATGCAATGTCAATATGATACATAACCTCAGGAGTGAGTACACATATCCTCCATAAAACATCCATTCACGATTGACATCATCACGTTACACTTAGCACATGGATTTATGACTGCTCTGTTCTGCTGTCTCGTTTCACTTAGCTGACATAATAAACCAACTGCAGAACCCTTTACACACAGATGTTTAATATAATTTATCATGATTTATAAAGGCAACGACAAACCTATGGCCCCCGGGGTTGCTATCTCACTTAAGAGACTTGCCTGGCGGCACAGAAAGAAATTGTGCATTACTTTCATGCTGGTTATTGCTGAAAACGTTGCATTCCTGCTCTACCCCGTTCTGGCGGGCATGGCGATAAATGCCATCCTGGGCGGACAGACGTCACATGCGGCCCTTTATGGCCTGATGGTTCTGTTCATGTGGTGCATGGGAGCCGCCAGACGTAGTGTCGATACGCGAACGTTTGCACGTATCTACGCAAGTCTTGCTGTGACTGTAGTATTATCCCAGCGAAAATATTCACTTAATCACTCGACTATTGCTGCGAGAGTCACTCTGTCGCGTGAATTTGTAGATTTCTTCGAGTTGCACCTTCCCGTATTGATCACCTCGATCATTTCCCTTTTCGGCGCAGCAATTATGCTGTTATGGATTGAATTCTGGACAGGTATAGCCTGTTTGATCATCGTGGCAATACTGATGTGTTTTGTCTCAAGCTATGCCAGCAAAAATGAGACATTCTACAGACGGCTGAATAATCGCCTTGAGAAAGAGGTCGATTATGTTAATAAGGCGTCTTTTGGTGCTCTTAAGCGACATTATGACACACTTGCTCGTCTGCGCGTGGTGTTATCCGACAGAGAGGCATGGGGATATTTATCAATAGGCCTTCTGGTTTCTGCTCTCTTTTCCATGACCATTATCAGGATGAGCATGGAATCCGGAATTAATGCCGGACATATTTATTCCGTCATGACCTATATGTGGATGTTTGCAACAAGCCTTGATGACGCACCACAACTTCTTGAGAAATTTTCCCAGCTCAGGGATATCGGTAAACGGGTTTCGACTGACGATGAGACCTCTTTATCAGGAAAACCATGCTGAACTTTTACCCTTTGTATGTTGACTGGAAGTACACCTGATGCCGCACTTTTTCATTGAGCGCCCCATCTTCGCATGGGTTATTGCCCTGTTTATTGTTCTGACGGGACTGTTGTCCATACCTCGTTTACCGGTTGCGCAATACCCTGAAGTTGCGCCACCCGGTATTATCATTTCAGTGAGTTACCCTGGAGCTAGCCCGGAAGTGATGAACACATCCGTCGTGTCTCTGATCGAGCGTGAAATTTCGAGTGTTGACAATTTACTCTATTTTGAATCTTCCAGTGACACGACAGGGATGGCGTCAATTACGGTAACTTTCAAACCCGGCACCGACATCAAACTCGCCCAGATGGATCTGCAAAACCAAATTAAAATTGTGGAATCTCGCCTGCCGCAGTCGGTAAGACAGAATGGGATAAATGTTGAGGCAGCTAATTCCGGTTTTTTAATGATGGTGGGGTTAAAATCGCCAAGCGGAGCCTATCAGGAAGCTGACTTAAGCGATTATTTTGCAAGGAATGTTACTGATGAACTCCGTCGCGTACCCGGTGTAGGTAAAGTCCAGCTTTTTGGCGGAGAAAAGGCACTCCGCATATGGCTGGATCCGATGAAATTACACAGCTATGGGCTCTCTGTTACGGATGTAATAAGCGCCATCAGTCAACAAAACGTGATTGTTTCACCGGGCAGAACCGGAGATGAACCCGCGACGAGCAGTCAAGAGGTGACCTATCCAATAACGGTAAAAGGGCAGCTCTCTTCGGTTGAAGAATTTCGCAATATCACGATTAAATCACAGGTCTCAGCCGCCCGGGTGACACTGGCAGACGTTGCCCGCGTGGAATCCGGGTTGCAAAGTTACGCATTTGGCATCCGTGAAAATGGCGTGCCTGCAACGGCTGCCGCCATTCAGTTGTCTCCTGGCGCAAATGCGATTAGTACTGCGTCGAGTATCCGCGCGCGGTTAACAGAACTGTCCGGTGTGCTTCCCGAGGGAATGACATTCACCGTGCCTTTCGATACGGCTCCATTTGTAAAGCTATCGATATTGAAGGTAGTTGAGACATTTGTTGAAGCCATGGTTCTGGTCTTTTTCGTGATGCTGCTTTTCCTTCACAAGATACGCTGTACGCTTATTCCTGCGATTGTGGCACCCGTGGCGCTGCTCGGCACATTTACCGTAATGCTATTAAGCGGTTATTCCATCAATATTTTAACCATGTTTGGAATGATACTGGCCATCGGGATTATTGTTGACGATGCTATTGTTGTGGTGGAGAACGTCGAACGACTGATGGAAGACAAAAAAATGTCTCCACAGGATGCAACGCGAGAAGCGATGCGTGAAATTACGCCGGCAATCATTGGTATTACGCTGGTGCTCACTGCGGTGTTTATACCAATGGCCTTTGCCAGCGGTTCTGTGGGTATTATTTATCGACAGTTCAGCATTTCGATGGCGATATCCATTTTACTGTCGGCATTCCTGGCGCTGACGTTAACGCCTGCGCTTTGTGCAACCCTGCTCAAACCACATGGTATTCATCAGGGTAAAAGCAGCGTATTTTCAGCGTGGTTTAACGCTCACTTTCATCGCCTGACTTCGTTTTACGCCACTGGTCTGGGATTTGTACTGAAGCGTACTGGCCGTATGATGATGATCTACGCTGCATTATGTTTGGCATTGTTTGCCGGGCTGTCCACCTTACCATCATCATTTTTACCCGATGAAGATCAGGGTTATTTTATGTCCTCAATCCAGCTTCCTTCTGATGCCACGATGCAGCGGACGCTTAAGGTCGTCGATACATTTGAAGAGGAGATCGCCCATCGGCAGGCGGTAGAAAGTAACATTATGATTCTGGGATTTGGTTTTTCAGGGTCAGGCCAAAATTCGGCCATGGCATTCACCACCCTCAAGGACTGGAGACAACGCAAAGGAACCACGGCACAGGAAGAAGCTGACCATATTCGGTCCCAAATGGCAAACGTGCCGGACGCCGTAACAATGAGTCTGCTGCCTCCGGCTATTTCTGATATGGGAACCTCATCCGGGTTCACTTATTATTTACAGGACAGAGGGGGGAAAGGCTATCAGGCACTCAAAAAGGCGGCCGATGAGCTTATTGTACAGGCAAATCATAATCCTCACCTTGCCGATGTCTATATTGATGGACTTGGTGAGGGAACAAGCCTTTCCCTGCATGTCGACAGGGAAAAAGCGGAAGCCATGGGGGTTTCGTTTGATGAAATAAATCAAACCATTTCCGTTGCAGCAGGTTCCAATTATGTTAATGACTATACCAATAATGGTCGGGTTCAGCAGGTTATCGTCCAGGCGGATGCGCCATACCGGATGCAGCCTGAACAACTTTTGGCTTTGTCTGTTAAAAACCGTCTGGGGCAGATGCTTCCATTATCCACTTTTGTGACGCTTTCGTGGAATGTTGCACCGCAGCAACTGATACGCTATCAGGGATATCCTGCCATACGCATAACCGGGAGTTCCGCACAGGGAAAATCGTCAGGTACCGCAATGGCGGCAATGGACAATCTGGCTAAGCACTTACCACCGGGGTTCGCCGGGGAGTGGGCGGGAAGTTCGTTACAGGAAAAAGAGTCTGCATCACAGCTTCCGGGTCTTATTGTGCTCTCGGTACTGGTGGTATTCATGGTGCTGGCTGCTCTTTACGAAAGCTGGTCCATTCCCTTCGCGGTCATGCTCGTTGTTCCTCTGGGGCTGCTCGGCGCTGTGCTGGCCGTATCCGTTACAAATATGACGAATGACGTCTTTTTCAAAGTGGGTCTGATAACCCTGATTGGACTTTCCGCCAAGAATGCGATTCTGATTATCGAGTTCGCGAGACAATTGATGAAAGAAGGAAAGAGCCTTATTGACGCGACATTGACGGCTGCAAAGCTACGCTTACGGCCAATTCTGATGACTTCTCTGGCTTTCACATTAGGTGTTGTTCCGCTGATGCTTGCCAGTGGAGCCAGCGACAGCACGCAGCATGCGATTGGTACCGGTGTATTCGGCGGGATGATTAGCGGAACGCTACTGGCCATTTTCTTTGTTCCGGTATTTTTCGTGACGATCACACGATTTACAGGCATGCGAAAATACAGACTGGGGAATAGCCGGAACGGCTAATCTCTGCCCTGTGTTCCGGCCAGTTTAAAGCAGACTTCTTGCTGAACTGGCTGGCATTACATTATCAAGGACATTATGACCATCATTACCACTCAAAGATTAATCATTCGCCATTTTAAGGAAGAGGATGCGGCAGCTCTTTTCAATTACCTCTCTTCACCACGTACTCCTTGCTTTAAGGATGAAAAGTTACATTCACTCGCTGAGGCAGAGGTCGACGTGGCTAAACGAGCCTCTGACCCAACACAGTTTGCCGTTTGTCTAAAAGAAACCGATACGTTAATCGGACATCTTTTTGCGGACAATAGCAACGAACCAGACAACAATACCTGGTCAGTAGGCTGGCATTTTAATCAACGTTTTGAACATCAGGGATATGCAAGCGAGTCAGTTGCTGCACTGTTTGATTATTTATTTAAAGTAAAAGGCGCCAGACGTTTGTATGCCTGGGTGGAAGATTATAATTACTCCTCTCAAAAACTATGCGAGCGACTACTTATGCGACGTGAAGGATGTTTTAAAGAATTTGTCTCCTTTGAAAACGAGGAGGGTAAGGCAAGGTATGACGACACATACATCTATGCGTTACTGCATAAAGAATGGACGAAGTAGAGGACGAAGAAAAATGTCCGCTCCTCGCTCATGGCGGACCTTTGGCTCAGTTAACAGTTCGCGCCGTGCCAGAAGCGGATCTCGCTTACTGCCAGGTATCAGTATTTACGGGAAGCAGATCAGCCAGGCTAGGGATATCTATTATTGAGTATTGAACTGAAATCGTATGTCTTGGATTTAAAATCGTTTGCGGGTGGGATATAGGCATTGAGCTTTTTACTGATGCTTGATACTCTCAGAGCACAAGCAGCGACCCAACACCATACTATAAAAGCCACAATAACGACGTATAGAGATTTCAAAATCTCTATACCATCACTCTGTGAAGAACCTCTGTATATCTCAGCACCGATATATAATAGCAACGATATTAACACAAAAGGTATTATCCACTTATGGAATTTATGAGGGTATATATTCCCGTTAGTAATTGTGTACATGCCCTGATAACGCAAGACTGCCTTCAAGGACGGAATCAATGACTGTGCATAATCGGAACTCAAGCATATGATTTTATAAGATAAATGCCAATCTCTATGCAGTCCGAACGACTGTAGGCGGAACTGCTGTTCCGCCTTTGCTAACGGATCGGAGATGGGTACAGAAGAGGTTCTAAGCCATTCGACTGCTTTTATCTGCTCGGAGGATGAGCGTGAAAAAAAGTCTCTGCGATGAAACTGAATATACTTTTTTGTAATCGCTCCAATGATAGTAAGAATGACTGCGGAACCCACTTGGTTACTAAATAGGTCCTTTATTATCGATATCATAGCTTTTCTCCTGCTTATCTAATTTCTAAAAGAGATAATATTTTATTTTTTAAAAGCTAAAAAATTTGGTTCCTCAATTTTATAGCAACTACAGTTCCTTTCAAAAGATCTCAGTCTAAAGAATACTACTTTCTCCGGCAGCAACTCCATTACCTGTGGTTTAACACGTAGCATAAAGTCATCAATGGAGCTATCCCGTTCCCGAACTTCCGCTCCTCGCTCAAATCAGACCTTCATCCCAGTCAGATTGCCCACGTCGTGTCGAAGCGTAAGTGAGAACGCCAGAAGCCCTCAAATATCGATGCTTCGTTTCTCCGGGATGCTTACACTTACACCCAAACCAAAAAAAGCCCCTGCGCGAAAGCAGGGGCAAGCCATGTCAGAGCTTTTTTTTATTAGTTAAACACCATCCCGCCGTCGATCAGCAATGACTGACCGGTCATATAATCAGAATCCGGGCTGGCAAGATAGGAGACGCAGGCGGCGACATCTTCCGGCTCGGACAGGCGGCCGAG
>OKVU01000107.1_pt1 | contig 56340 bp, 26 predicted proteins | sample 1606901 | NCBI WGS metagenome assembly OKVU01 (sample SAMN03281017, study PRJEB24777) | human gut metagenome | isolation source: fecal sample PR221 from 1 month old male Chinese infant, caesarean... | reverse complement strand
GATAATCAGTTGCTAGAATTAATGCTGACAATATAGGCAAAAATAATACGGTTGCTTGATACGGAGATGATAATATAGCATCTCTCACCGTTCTATAGGGAGTTTCAATTATATTTGGATCAATATTTACTGAGTTTGCAGCACCGGTGTGTAGTGCATTAATGACTTGAATATTTTGATAGGTAAAAAACAAACTAACTACAACTAAGATAAATAATCCCATTTTAAATAAAGTTAGATGGCTATATTTATATAAATACCCCTTTATAACTTGACTTAACATTTTACACTACTCCTTTCGTGTATAGAGCTAAAATAGGCGTTTTCAAAACTATCATATTGCTTCAATACTTGCTCACGTTTATCATTTAGAACAACGTGACCATTTGAAATACCTACAACTCTATCTACGGTTAATTCAAGTTCGCTCATATAATGGCTAGTTAATAATACTGTTTTTTCTTGTTTCACAAAGTCTTTGAGAAACTCTCTTAACCAACGGATTCCCTCTGGGTCTAAACCATTAATAGGTTCGTCTAAAATCAAAATATCTGGGTCTGCAAGTATTGCTGTTGCTAAACCTAATCTCTGCTTCATTCCTAAAGAATAATCTTTGATTTTTTTCTTACCAACATCTTTTAATCCAACAATTTCTAAACATTCAATACAACGTTGCTTACTGAGTCCACAAGAAAGTGCAATCCATCTTAATTGCTCATAACCAGTTCTACTTGGATAAGGTTGATAACTATCTAAAAAAGTTCCTACTATAGAGATTGGCTCAGCTCCTAACTCACTATATGTTGTTCCCAAAATAGTTGCCTTTCCACTATCAGCTGACTCCAATCCTAATAGTATTTTTATTAGGGTTGATTTTCCAGAACCATTAGGTCCTATCAAACCAGTAATCTCACCTTTATTAGCATGAAAAGTTATATTTGATAATACAACTTTGTCATCATATGTTTTATTTAAATTAGTAATATTAATCATTTTGTTTTCCTTTGACGAATAGAACCTTTTGAAATTTTGACAAACTAATGCTCTCACCAATAGGTTTACCATCAAGTTCCACCCATGCATATGCAATAAAAGAGGAAGTTTTAAAATCTGAAACCCAATCTGGAGAACGTCTTGTTATAGCGAAGGTACCTTTCACTATAATTGTAGTTTATCAATATATTTTCGGAAAAAAATCAGAGTTAATAGTTTTACATATTTTTAATTAAAAAATGTTCTGAGATAGTCTTTAAACATCTGATTTTAGATAAGAAACAATCCACAAAAAATCCCAAGTGCACAATGCAACTTGAGATTTTCTTTGACGTTATAATTTCTGTAGTGGTTCAAACTACAGTAGAGATTATAGAGCTTTTTGAGTGTACACAAAAAGTCCCATAAGAACTATAATGAAAAGCGACCAAGCCATCATAGGAAGAACTTATGAGACTTATTAAGAATACCACAGAATTAATCGGAATTAAAGACCAAAACATCAAGATTTCACTTGTTTTTGAAACTAACACTCATATCTAGATTCAAGCAAAACTCGATTATCCTGAACCATCATACCCTCATTACCAAGGGAAGGCTAATTTGCTTTTGTGGCGCAAAACTCCCATACAAAAGTATGTAAAGTCTTTATTCTACTTAATTATATATCGATGGTCTCACCTACAGCTAAAACCTTATAGCCTGCTGCTTCAACTTCTTTTTTAGTTGTCTTGTAATGACTATAATCATCTATATGAATGGGATAAATCCTTTTAGGTTGAAGGAGATCATTCATTCGGTTTAACATTTTTAAGTCCATGGTAAATGGTCCACCAAATGAACCTGATTTTACAGCACCTAAATTAGCAAAAATAGCATCTATATTTTTAGGGACATTTTGGGTTAAGTCTGGGTACAAAACAGTATCACCGGTAAAATAAATGACTTTAGTTTCTGACGAAGTGGTAAATGTTAGTTGATAGCCATTTACCTTACCAACTATCTTTCGCATGATGTAATTACTGGCATGATAAGCCGGTAATGCTTTTATGGTGATACAATAGGCAGCGACTTGAAATGCTTGTTCTTCTCCCCATCTTAAAACACTATTATTTAAACATGGCACCCCATCTAAAATTTTCCTATTAGGAGAAATGACCGTCTTCTCTTTCAGATAATCTTTCCCTACATCATCCAAATGATCTTGATGCCCATGAGTAATGAGCCATACATCAACTTTGCTAAGAAGAGATTCATCCTTATAAACATCAGTTTGTTTCTCGGAGACAAATCCTTTAAACTGAACTAAAGTGCCTTTAGGAGACAAGTCAGGATCAATTCCGATATAAAATTGATTATCAATGGAGATGACGCCACATGCAACGCCACAATAAGTAAACGAAATAGACATAGTACCTCTTTTTATAACGACCATGAATTGAAAAACCAGTCATTAACAATAATGGAATGAGCATTTAAGTGCATAGCTCTTGTAACTAGATTATAGTTTTTATCATCAATTTTATCAATACCAGCGTATGTTCGACACCTTCTTTTACGTTTAAAATACTTAGTTTCCACAGACCTCGGTTAGGTAATCCACAAAAAAATCCCAAGTGCACTAAGCAACTTGAGATTTTCTTTCTGTCTGGGCATGCCTGAGTCATTCAGGGCTTTATATTATTTGTCCTTTTGATCTTTGTGATCTTTTTTATTTTTCTTTTTACGTCCGTTGCGGCCAAGTCCTAGACCTGTTACCGATACGGTGAAGCCAGCGATATTGATGGTTTCTTCAATCTTACCTTTACTTGCTTCTTCCTCATTTGAGAGATTAATTGGCATCTTGTGTTTAGAGCCTTTACCCTCAGCTTGACTTGAAACAGGAGCTTCAAAGTCATCGCCTGGTCCATAAGTGACTGGTCCATCATGAGCTTCCACTTGCTCTTCGACTTGGTCGAGAACTTCTAGGTCTTCAATCTCTTCAACAACAATATCGTCTGCCTTGTCTTCCTTAGGTTTACCGTTAATATCGCCTGTAAGCGGGATATAAACCACGGTTTCTTCAAGGTTACGTTGACCTACTGTCTTACCTTCAACCTTGTCCTTATCAGCACTGTAGCCTTCTACTTCAGGAGTGATGACTGTTTCAAACTGACCTTTATTTGAAGTCCAGTAGCTTGAACCAAGCTCTTCACCTGTAACCTTATCAATAGTCAAGCTACGTGTCCATTGAGCAGTTTGGATGTTATTGGCAGGAAGTTCTGCTTGTCCATCGCTAGATGTGTAGAGAACTGTGAAGGTTACGTCTTTGATGTAGCTTTCGCGTTCTGGCCATTTGGCACCATCTGGATTAGCTGGGTTGATTGGTGTACCAGCTTCTTGGATGTTATCTGGACCTACTTGAACGGTACCATGACGAAGGGTAACCATGAAGTTTTGGTCAACATGTGAATCGCCATCAAAGATCACACCGTTTGTGAAGCCATCAGCAAGAAGGGTATAACCACGGTCGCTATAGTACTTGATACGTTCGATTGTTGAGTATTCAATCACTTCGCCTGATTTACCAAGCAAGTCGACCACTTCAAGTTTCTTACGAGTTGTACCGTCAACATAAGTGACCGTAGCTTTCTGAGCATCCTTGAGGTAAGTAACCACTTCCATGATTTCAGGAGTTTCCACAGAAACCTCTGTCATTTCAGCGACTTCCATACGGTCTGGTGTAAATCCGACGACCTCTGGTGAAGGAACCGCTGAGAAGCCAGCTTGAGTACTTGACCATGCTTCATAATTGATAGCGCCTGTCACAAGGTTAACATTAGCCAAACGTTTGAAATCAAGAACTTCAACGTAGTCGTCGCTAGCCAAACCACCTTCTTCGAAGACATACTGGATGGTACGTGTCACATCGGCACGGTTTTCAAGCATCTCTACGCTATTTGGCCAAACTGGGCTATTCACATCATTTGGATCTACGACTTCACCTGCAACTGGTGCTGGCATATCTGGGTCGATAAGAACCAAACGTTCACGAAGAACCACTTCGAAGACTTGGTCAAAGTCAGAGTCACCATTGTAAGTGTGGTCAAAGGCTTCTGCATAACCATCGTTGACAAGTTCATAACCTTGTTTGAGCAAGTTTGCGATTTGTTTATCAGTAGAGTAGTCAATCTTCTCACCTGAGCTTCCGACGACAACATCACGAGTCAATTCTGACTTATCAAGCTCATTCATGTAAAGGATAATAGCTTTTTGCTCATCCTTAGCATAAACCACGTTGGTATCTTGACCTGGGTGTTCTGGAGTAATAAAGGCCTTTTCAGAAATGTAACCAAGAACATCTGGAACGACTGTTTCCATAGCCATGGTTGGATCTTCTGGATCATTGTTATAGCTTGGAGTAGGTGCATTTTCAATAGGTGTACCATACTCATCTACTGGAATAATCTTACCAAGTTCTGTGTAAGTAACTGTATCTTCCACTTCTGGAAGGTCTGGTCGAACTTCAAGTCCACCAGCTTGACGTTTATCTGCATAGAAGCCTTCAACTACAGGAACTTCTACAACATCATAAGTGAAGCTGTCTTGATCCCAAGTGCTTGTTTGTTCCACTTGGTTAAACTTACCGTGGAAGCTGAAGCTATCTTGAATGTTGATAACTGGATCTTTGTAGCCAGCACCTTGGAAGGTAACCGTTTGTTTCGTATCTTGTGTGATATCATCCAAGATTGGTTCGTAAACCAAGGTTTGGTCCAGGCTGAGGTCAATTGGCAATACCAATTCACTTTCAGCTTGGTAGCCAGCAACTTGTGGTGCTGGTGTTTCAATAACTTGCGTAGCATCTTGAGGATCATTAGCATAATGAACTGGTTCTGCATCCGCGATTGGATTACCAAAGGTATCAACAGGGATAATCTTACCAAGTTCTTTATAGACAACACTGTCTGTGGCTTCTGGTTTATCAGGTGTAACAACCTGCATACCAGCCACTGCCTTGTCCGCATAGTAACCTTCGATAACTGGGACATTAACCTTAGCAAAGGTATAGCTGTCTTGATCCCAAGTGTAAGTGTCTTCTGCTTGGTTATACTGACCAGTGAAAGTAAAGTCAGACTGGATATTAACAGACGGTGTTGCTTCGCCAGCTCCTTTGAAGAAGACCGTTTGCAAGGTTGGTTGCGTTACATCTTCAAGGATTGGAGCGTACTCAACAAGAATATCGTCTGTCAAGCTCTCAGGCATGACACTTTGTTGCATTGGACGGTAACCCGGAATATGAGGAACAAGTGTCTCACTAACCTTAGTTGGGTTATTGGCATCGTTGTTGAAAGTTGGCGTTGGAACGTTTGGAATCAAGCGTCCATTTGCATCAATAGGAATGATCTTACCAAGTGGAACGTAGGTAATGGTTTCTTCGATGTTATCTTCAGTAACCTCTCTACCTTTAACTTCTACTCTATCTGCAAAATAGCCTAAAACAACTGGTGCATAGATGTCATAATACTTGGTCTTGTTTGGTGACCATTCTGTCTCATCAACAAGCTCACCTGTGACCTTGTCAAAGGTAAGGGTACGGACCCAATAAGCCTTTTGCACATCAGCATCCGGTAAATCCGCATTGCCATCTGTGCTCTTGTAAAAGACTGTGAAGCTTACTTCTTTCTCGTAAGCATACTTAGATGGCCACTTAGGTCCATCTGGATTATTAGGATTGATTGGAGTATCTGGGACTTGTTCATGGTCAGGCCCTACCTTGGCAACATCGTGTTGCAAGAGGACAAACCACTCTTGATCATCAATATCCTTATCATCAAAAATGGCATCTTTAGGGAATTCGTCCTGAATCAAGTCATATCCCATGTCCTTGAAAGTCTTGATACGTGTTGCTGTTCCGTATTCAATCGCTTCACCCAATTCCCCGGTCAACTGGTCACTAACCAAGTAAGCACCGGTAGTTTCATCAATATAAGTGATGCTGGCTTTCTTGAAAATTTTACGATACACAACCGGAGTATCTCCTCCTGGTTTGTTCGGTACTACACTTTTAATATCTGTCATATAATCTTGAACAGCTGGTGTTGCTGTCTCACCCGCCTTTCGTGGATCTTTTTTGTTATTGTTATACTGCTTAGTCAAAGCACCTGGAATATATTCCCCATCTTCTGTCACAGGGATAATGCGTCCCAATTTCCTATAGGTCACATGTTCCGTTACCGTTGGCACATAGGGTGTGACAACGTTAAAACCCGCTTCTTTTTGGTCAGCGAAATAGCCCTGGACAACTGGTACCGATATCTTAGGATAGGTATAACTGTCCTTGTCCCATTCGATTAAGCCAGTCTTCCTATCTCTAGTCCCTGTAAAGACATGGTTTTCCATAACTTCAGGGTCTGGAGTTTTAGAACCTGCTCCTTGAAATATAATCTCCTGCTTAGATGGAATCCTCACGGTTTCCGATTGGGCATGATTATCAAAGAGGGCTTCGTCAGCTCTAGCAAAATCTAATGGAGAGGGGGCACTGTGGTCAGAGCGACTTTTTGGGTTAGTCAATAATTTAGAAAGATCTATAGTATCAACTAAATCAGAGTCCGCTGATTTATGTGCAATATGCTCTTCGGCAGTTCTTGCTGCTGCTTCAGTCGCATCTTCCCTATAGGCTCTCAAAAATACTCCCCCTTTCTTCTTTTTATGAGAAATAAAATCCTATACTTGCTAAGTTCTCATGGAAATCTTTTCTATTAAGATTTCATTTTCCCTCGGAGAAGCTAACAAGTTCTTATCAAAGATTAAAATTTTTGATATCTCTTATATATACTATAATACGAGAATCGAATTTTTACAAGTAAGGTGTAAGAACTTTAATCATTTTAACCCCTAAGTGAAAAAATAGTGCTTTAATGTGCGATATCTATCAAGTAGTTTACGAAAGTGACATCAAAATGAGATTACCCCGACAACTTAAATGATGAGTCTTTAATGGAGCTTTCTCTCCCTAAAGACACTCTCATAAGAAATACACTATAAACTATCACAACTATTTCTCATCTTTGAATGGCTAGAGCCTTACTGTATTTGTTAAAGAAATGGCCTATTAGGAACGACACAGGCCAAGCCTGCGACTAGTCCTCGACTAGGGAATGCCAATAAATAACTGGCATTACTCCTAGTATAGATTGACTTTGACGCTTCGTCAATAGATTGGGAGCATTTAATGAAAATCCCTAATTTTAAAGCTTTCTCGTATTAAATTGTGCATTAATAATAGTTATTTGGATTAGGCTATTTTGATGTCATACTGGGCACCAAATAGTCATAGGTATTTCACAACTCATCCAAGAAAAGGGTTAAATGACTTATTCACAGTCCACATCTAAGTCTTTACTGAAACCCAGTTACGCCATAAAAACCGAGACTGTTGTCTCGGTTCATACAGTTTGGAAACGATTAGATTTGTCCTCGGCCTTCACCATCAAAGTAAACCCACCATCCTGGACTCACTTCAACCCAACGGTTGACAGCCATTTCACCTGAATTTGGATCAAAGTAACGAACAACACCGTTCACGCGAACCAAATGACCTTTGATTTGTTTACCATTGTTATCAAATAGGAGGTTTTGACCGTTGATAGTAACCATGCCTTTGACAGCATTACCATTACCATCGAAGTAATACCAGCTACCGTCGATTTCATGGAATTGATTGCGGTAAAGCTCACCTGAGTTTACATCATAGTAACGAAGGTTGCCATCAACATTAGCCAAAGCACCTTTAAGCTGACGACCATTTTGATCAAAGTAGAGGTTTTGACCATTGATGTTTTGTGAACCTTTTACGGCTGCACCATCATTATTGAAGTAAGCCCAAACACCTGGTTCAATTTCAGCAAAACGGTTGCGAGCCATTTCACCTGAGTTTGCATCATAGTAACGGATAGTACCATTCTCATTAACAGTACGCCCTTTAACTTGGACACCATTGTTGTCGAAGAAAAGTTCTTGACCATTGATGTTTTGGTGACCTGTCACACGTTTACCATTACCATCGTAGTATGCCCAAACGTTGTTACCAATTTGAACAAATTGATTGCGACCTGATGTATTATTGTTATTGTTGTTATCTGGTTTTGGATCTTGTTTGCCGTTAGCATTCAAGACACCATTTTCATCATAGTAGAAGACTTGACCTCTACGGTTTTGACGATAACCATCACGCAATTGCACCCCATTAGCGAGGAAGAAGTATTGTTTACCATCGATAGTCTTTTCACCGATTGCCATACGGCCTGTATTATCAAAGTAGTAGACATTTCCGTCATTATCTTTGATGAAGGCATTCTTAGCATATTGACCATTGTTATAACGGTATCTTACAGAGAAGAGACGTTTTTCAAACTTACCACTACCATCACCGTTTTGGTTGTCGTTGTTAGTAGATTGGTTGCTTCCGACAACTTTTGGAAGGCTAACCTTACCACCATTTGTACCGTAGTAACCGTTGAGACCATTCTTAAGCACGTACTCTGAACCACGGTCAAGAATGTTAGTACCATTCATGTACTTCGCAGACCACTTCGTAATCTTCTCGTCAGTAGTCATGCGTTTACCGTTAGAGATTTGAACACGGTCAAAGATTTGTGGGTAGAGACGTTTCAATTCATCAAGGAAGGCACCACCATATTTACCTTGGTAGTCATTACCAAAGGTACGTGTTTTAGCGGCATAGAGGCTGTGGTTGATGATTGCGCCATCTTTAGTTTCACCGTAGTTATTAACACGAGTTGCAGTAACTACTTCGTCACCTGGAAGGTTGTAGATTTGGTCTGGAACCCAGTCAGCAATCGCTGAAATTCCCACTGCATGGAGGGCTTTAAGAGCTGCCTTCAAGTCAGCCAATGAACCATACTTGTTGTCCTTACTCATGGCAATGTCATAACGGTCTGTAAAAGCATAACCATTTTGGATGACTGAGTCAAGGAAAGTACCATCATCACTTGAAACGTATTGTGGTGCAAGTTCGAATGATGTAATACCCCATGATTTGAAGAGACTAGCATTTTCAGCAATCTTCTTATTAGTGTATTGTGATGGATTTTGAACGAAGTCTTGGAAGTTAGAGAAACCTTCGTAGATAACTTGTGAATCAAGGGCAGCATTTGATTCGTAGACCAAACCACTGCTGTTTTTCTCTTTACTTGGTGCTACACGCACATCTTGAGTTTCAGAAGCTCCTACTGGCACCCAAACAGCAAGGTAACCATCAACTTGAGGGTTACGGATACCACGGATTTCGTTTGCATTAAATGTCAAATTACCATTACCATCAGTGTATTTGACAATGCCGTTAGCATCGCTATCATTCAAGTAAGTAGCAACACCATCGTTTGTTGTCAAAAGCAATGGACGATAAGCTTGGTTACGGTGAGCCGCACCCATGTTAATTGTCAAGTTGCTTGTCAAACGAAGGGCAGGTTGGTTTGAAACGATAACTGCCATACCTTGGTTACGTGTTTCTGCTGTACCAGTATCTGAAGCACTGTTAGCCCCTGTACCGTAACGTACAGAAGTCAAGACACCTGCAGCATCCCAACCATTAGTATTACCATAACCGATGTAGTTAACCTTCATATCTTGACCGCCAGCTGCATAGCGGATACGGCCTTTCAAGAGGGTTTCAATAGCATCATAATATGGTGATTTTTTAGCCATATATTGACCATCATCTGTGTACATGTCTCCATAGTAAACACGTGGCACAGTGTCCTTATGTGTAAGCATCAAGGCATATGCTGATGGGATGTTATATTGTGTGTATTGCTTGTTAGCACTACGCATGTCTCTGTTGTAGATTTCAAAGGCTTTCTTCATTTCATCAAGCGTGAAGGTATTCCCTGTTGATTGAGGGTTGATTTCATTTTTGATGATTTGACCAATGATTGATTGTACCTCTGAATCGTGGGCACGAACAAATGAGTAGTTAGCCATACGTTTAGAGTTTTTACCACTTTCAGAACGGTCATTTAAACTATTTGAAATGAGTGGTTCAACTCCTGAACGGTTACCAATTGGACGCAAGAGTGAATATACCAATGCCAAGTGCATAGGGTCATCCATTGGCAACTGAGCACCTTTGGTATCTTCATTGTAGTAGGCATCGTTGTGAGACCATGCTTCCAAGATAGACAAGTGCTTAATAGCTTGTTCTTGGCTTTGATCAGAACCATACTTAGCTTTGAAGTAATCTGAAGCAATTTGGAGAAGGTCAGCATTGACATTATCCACGGCATCGACACGAACACCATCGAAGTTTTCATCTTCAGAACCACCAGTAATAGTACCGATGTTCATGATGTAGTGGAGCCAGTTCAACTGCTCAGCTTGAACCGCTGGATTTGAGTTATCGATATCATTTGCCAACAAGAACTCGAAACCACCGTTACTTGTATCCTTAGTATACTTAGGATTGTGTTTACCTGTTTGGCTAGTTGGTGTGCGGTTCAAGAGACGATAATCAGAATTAGCATGACTTGTACGACTATCGTTGTTATAGAGAAGGGCACCACCTTGCAAGTGGTCACTATTATCAAGATTTTCAGAAGTTGAATTCCAACCTGGTTGGGTCTTCACGAAATTTTTGATAGTTGTACGCAACCAGTCAGTGTTACCTTCACGCGCAATACGTTCTTCAATACGCTTTTGAACTTCAAGCGCTGCTTGGTCCATCTGAGTTTGTGAGCTGAATGACGTATAGGTCTGATTGGTACCGAGACCTTGCTCCTTCATGTAGTTGAGGTAGCTCGCTTGGATAGCCTTGCTTGGCCACCAAACTGTAAGCAATGGACGTTTGTCATTTTCAGTTGAAGCAGTCCACTCTTTACCATCTTTCAAGATTTCTTTTGGACGGTACCATGTGTTGGCAGTGAAGTAACCATCAACAAGTTCGATATCTTTATCAGTTGTACCATAAAAGGCATTCTTGTCACCATTTACAGTAACGTTTGTGTTTGTGCTATCAGCTGATGAACCTGTTCCACCGTTCTTGTCGAAGCGGTATTCTTTTTGGTTAGACAATTCACCAGTTTCAGCGTTGAAGTATTGGCTACCGCCGTTACGTTCAAGGACATAGTTCTTACGAATAGTGCCGTCATCTTCAACGTAGTATTGTTTTCCATCAATTGTTTTGATGTGACTTGGACCATCAGTTACGACATTGTTAGTTGCTGGAAGGTCGTTGTTTACTACTGTGACAGTATTGTTGGTATTATTTGTATTGCCGTTAACTGGGGTAGCACGACGGCCTCCTGTAGGACCACGTCGAGCACCAGTCGCACGACGTTCACGTGTCGCTGCGCGATCAGTAACTGTTGTTGTGTCAGTTGTAGTGTTGTTATTTGTCGTATCAACAGCTGTATCATTGGTTGCTGTTGTATCTGTTGTAGTTGCCGCACGATCAGTACCGACTGTCGCTGCCGTATCAACAGCATTCGCTGCAACTGTATTTGTTGTATCAGTTGTCAAATCGAAAGTTGCTGTTGGAGCGGCTTGATCAGTTGCGACATCGTTTGTCGCTGCAACTGCTGTAGTTGGATCCTGAGCAGCCGTTGTATCGTTAGATACAGTACCCGTATCAACAGTAATATCGGGGATGGCTACAGTAGCATCCGTGTGTTCGTCGGCCTGAACGACACCGTCGTTAGTTCCTAAAGAAACCGCTGAGACTGCACCGAGTGACATCCCTGTAACTGCGATGGTTACCCATTGTTTCTTAACTTTGTGCATTTTATAATGTACTTTTTTGTCCATAATAAAAAGACTCCTTTTTCCCATTTATAGCTTCATTCTAAATCATTGAAAGCTTTTTTTCAATAAGATTCGATAAATTTTCATAATTTTTAGAAAAGTCCTTTTGTTGTTTTAATGACATTAGCTTTAAATGAGTGTTTAGAAATATAAAAATGGTCTTTTTAGTTCATTGAGAAACAGAAAACTGACACTCTATGGCTATTTAGAATGATTATTGATAAGGTACTTCTTTTAATGGGATTACAAGGAAATCTAATGAAAATTCACAAAATCCTTAAGGCACTTCTCTAAAAGCGACAAAAAACACCGTCCTTACCAAACTATTAGGTCTGTCAAGATAGTGTCTTTTTTAGACTATCTTCTCATACAGAAACTAAATTCTAACTATCTAAGCCATTCATTACTTACTGAGGTGTCAAAGGGTCAAATTAGGTCACTCTAGTGATAATTAAAAATACTCTTTTCCATCAAAAACGAAGGGAACAAAAACCAGACAATTCATCAAAAAAAATGCCTCAAAAGCTTATCTATCCTGCTGAAAACAAGGAAAAAGGAGTATAATAAAGGTAGAAAGAGTTAAACTATTTAGAAACAAATAGAGGGGAAGGTGAGAAAGATGTCAGTACAACATACAAACTTGGACACAAGCCAAGATAAGGCTAAGCCTGGTCAAGAGTTCAATAATCAAGAGCTCATTAAGAATAATTCTCCAGACAACAGGCTTGCTTCTATTCTCCTTGCAGTCGCCTTTTATTTAGCTATCGTTTATCTTGCCTTATTTTTGCTCTTAGGCCTGTCAAATCCTTGGGGAATGGTTATAATAATTTTCCTAGCACCTAGTTTGATTAGTTTTATCATTGCAACTATTTTTACAGGTATTGGGCGTAAAAAAGCTAATAAAAACTTCTTATACACAAGCATCGTTTTTTATATAGCTTCTATCGTTTTGGCCTATGACCCCGACTGGGGAGTTTTTCGAGTTATACCGATTCTGTTAACTATTCTAGTAACAGTGGGAACTGTGATGTATAAACAAGATAATGAGCAAGACAACAAATAAGAGACCATGTTCAAGTGGTCTCTTATTTTTATGTAGTCATTAGTATTTCAAAAAGTCAGTTCCATTTTGAAACTTCCACAACATCTCTAAATCAAAAAACACCTCTTAGCTAGAATGGTTATCTAACATGAAGGTGTTTTTTATTGTGCTTATCTAAGCATTGCAAAGACTCTTACAATTCAGAAATACGAATAATCTTCGTCCTATTCTTCATTTTTCTTACGTTTGGCAAGAAATCCAAGACCAGTTGCAGTTGCCAAAGCACCCAAGGCCATACCTAATGATGAGTTTTCCTCACCAGTCTTCGGAAGCGCTTGGCTACCACGTTTGTGCTTAGGATCCCTCACTTCAGAAGTTGACTCTGAAGCACTTGTTGATGCAGAGGCTGAAAGACTCGCTGATGTACTCAATGATGTAGAAATACTTGTTGATGTGCTTGTGCTTTCAGAAGCACTCAAGAATGCCGATGTAGAAGCTGACTCGGATACTGAAACTGAAGCGGATGTGCTTGATGATTCTGACGCAGATGCACTTGCACTTTGCGATTCGCTCAACGATACAGACTCACTTGTAGAAATCGAAGCACTTACTGAGGATGAAACTGACTGTGATTTTGAGACTGACTCACTTACTGAAGTTAATTCTGAAATTGAGGTACTTACAGAAGTTGACTCTGAGACAGATGCACTTGCACTCTGCGACTCACTCAACGATACAGACTCACTTGTAGAAATCGAAGCACTTACAGAGGATGAAACTGACTGTGATTCTGAGACTGACTCACTTACTGAAGTTGATTCTGAGTTTAAAACGGATTCTGATTCAGACACAGACTCACTCTCTGAAACGGACTCGGAGTTCGATACTGAATGCGACTCTGAAATTGAGACACTTACTGAAGTTGAAACTGAGGCAGATGTACTTGCTGACGCTGATGTAGACAATGACTCAGATACACTTGTTGAGGCTGAAAGACTTGCTAAGGTACTCAATGTTGTTGAAAAACTTGTTGAAGCACTTGTGCTTTCAGAGGCACTCAAGAATACTGATATAGATGCTGACTCGGATACTGAAACGCTTGATGAAGCGGATTCTGAGGCAGATGCACTTGCACTCTGCGATTCGCTCAACGATACAGACTCACTTGTAGAAATTGAAGAACTTTCTGAAAGTGACTCACTCAGTGATACTGAGGTTGAAACAGATTCTGATTCAGACACAGACGCACTCTCTGAAACGGACTCGGAGTTCGATACTGATTGTGACTCGGAAATTGAGGTACTTACTGAAGTTGACTCTGAGGCTGACGCTGAGACTGAAGCCGATACAGACAATGACTCAGATACACTTGTTGAGACTGAAAGAATTGCTGAGGTACTCAATGACGTTGAAATACTTGTTGAAGTGCTTGTGCTTTCAGAGGCACTCAAGGATACTGAAACGCTTGATGAAGCAGATTCTGACGCAGATGCACTTGCACTTTGCGATTCGCTCAACGATACAGACTCACTTGTTGAAATCGAAGCACTTACTGAGAGTGACTCACTCAGTGATCTTGAGTTTGAAACAGATTGTGATTCAGACACTGAGGCACTCGCTGAAACTGACTCGGAGTTCGATACTGATTGCGACTCTGAAATTGAGACACTTACTGAAGTTGATACTGAGGCAGAGGCTGACTCAGATGCACTTGCTGAAGCTGATACGCTGGATGAGACTGACGCAGAAACTGAGGTTGAAACAGACTGTGATTCTGATACAGACGCACTTGTTGATGCTGACTCGGAATTAGACACTGATTGTGATTCAGACACAGACACACTCGCTGAAACTGACTCGGAGTTCGATACTGATTGTGACTCTGAAATTGAGACACTTACTGAAGTTGACTCAGAGTTCGATACCGATTGCGACTCTGAAATTGAGACACTTACTGAAGTCAATTCTGAGTCAGAAACTGAGGTTGAAACAGACTGTGATTCTGAGATTGAAACACTTACTGATGCTGACTCGGACGTTGAGACTGACTGTGATTCAGACACTGAGGCACTCTCTGATGCTGACTCGGACGTTGAAACTGATTGTGAGCCTGAAACAGATGCACTCAATGACGCCGACTCACTCAATGATTCTGAGTTAGATGTCGAAAGCGACTCACTAGCTGAAATGAAGCTTGAAGCTGAGTTCGAAATAGATTCAACAGTTGAAATGATTGCAGAAATTGAAGCACTGAAGGCTTGAGACTGGCTTTCAAATGCAGAAGCACTCAATGAACTTGACGTACTCAATGATTCTGACTCGGAAGTCGAGATTGAAGCACTTGTGCGCTGTGATTCACTCAATGATGCAGACTCACTAGATGAAACAGAAACGCTTTCTGATGCTGATTCGGAGTTAGACAATGATTGTGATTCTGAGATTGACTCACTTAATGAAGCTGACTCTGAGTTAGATACTGATTGTGATTCTGAAATGGATTCACTTACTGACGCTGACTCTGAGTTAGATACTGATTGTGATTCTGAGACAGAAGCACTTTCTGATGCTGATTCAGAATTTGAGACAGACTGTGATTCTGAAACTGATGCACTCTCTGAGGCTGATTCTGAAGTTGAAGCAGACTGTGATTCTGAAACTGACGCACTCTCTGAGGCTGACTCGGAATTAGACACTGATTGTGATTCACTTACTGATGCACTCTCTGAGGCTGACTCTGACGTTGAAGCAGACTGTGATTCTGAAACTGACGCACTTTCTGACGCTGACTCGGAATTAGACACTGATTGTGATTCGCTTACTGATGCACTCTCTGATGCTGATTCTGAGTTTGAAACAGACTGTGATTCTGAAACTGATGCACTCTCTGATGCTGATTCTGAGTTAGATACTGATTGTGATTCTGAGACAGAAACACTTTCTGATGCTGATTCAGAATTTGAGACAGACTGTGATTCTGAAACTGACGCACTCTCTGAAGCGGATTCTGAGTTTGACACGGATTGTGATTCTGATACAGAAGCACTTTCTGAAGCTGACTCTGAGTTTGAAACAGATTGTGACTCTGAAGTTGATTCACTCTCTGAAGCTGACCCTGAATTAGACACTGACTGTGATTCTGAAACTGAAGCACTTACTGAAGCAGAGACTGAATTTGATTCGGATTGTGAAGCTGATGTCGACTCGCTCTCTGAGGCTGACTCGGAATTTGAGACAGACTGTGATGCCGATGTTGATTCACTTAATGACGCTGACTCTGAATTAGACAATGATTGTGATTCTGAGATTGACTCACTCTCTGATGCGGATTCTGAGTTTGAGACAGACTGTGACTCAGACACTGATGCACTGTCTGAAGCTGATTCTGAGTTTGAGACAGACTGTGACTCAGACACTGATGCACTGTCTGAAGCTGATTCTGAGTTTGAGACAGACTGTGATTCTGAAATGGATTCACTTAATGACGCTGATTCTGAGTTAGACACTGATTGTGATTCTGAGACAGACGCACTTGTTGATGCTGATTCTGAGTTTGATTCAGACTGTGATTCTGATACAGAAGCATTTTCTGAGGCTGATTCTGAATTAGATACAGACTGTGATTCTGAGACAGACGCACTTGTTGATGCTGTTTCTGAGTTTGACACTGATTGTGATTCTGATACAGAAGCACTTTCTGACGCTGATTCTGAGTTTGATTCAGACTGTGATTCTGAAACTGACGCACTCTCTGAAGCTGATTCGGAATTAGACACTGATTGTGATTCTGAAATGGATTCACTTACTGACGCTGATTCTGAGGTTGAAGCAGACTGTGATTCTGAAATTGATTCACTTACTGACGCTGATTCGGAAGTTGAAGCGGACTGTGATTCAGAAACTGACGCACTTACTGAGGCTGATTCTGAATTTGATACAGATTGTGATTCAGACACTGATGCACTCTCTGAAGCAGATTCGGAATTAGACACCGATTGTGATTCTGAGATTGATTCACTTACTGACGCTGACTCTGAGTTTGATGCAGATTGTGATTCTGATACAGAAGCACTTTCTGACGCTGACTCGGAAGTTGAAGCGGATTGTGATTCTGAGATTGACGCACTTTCTGACGCTGACTCGGAATTAGACACTGATTGTGATTCGCTTACTGATGCACTCTCTGAGGCTGATTCTGAGTTAGACACTGATTGTGATTCTGAGATTGATTCACTTACTGATGCTGACTCTGAGGTTGAAGCAGACTGTGATTCAGAAACTGATGCACTCTCTGAAGCGGATTCAGAGTTAGACACTGATTGTGATTCTGAGATTGATTCACTTACTGATGCTGACTCGGAATTTGATTCAGACTGTGATATCGATGTTGATTCACTTACTGACGCTGATTCGGAATTAGACACTGATTGTGATTCTGAGATTGATTCACTTACTGAAGCTGACTCGGAGGTTGAAGCAGACTGTGATTCAGAAACTGATGCACTTACTGATGCTGACTCGGAACTTGATTCAGACTGTGATTCTGATACAGAAGCACTTTCTGATGCTGATTCGGAATTAGACACTGATTGTGATTCGCTTACTGATGTACTCTCTGATGCTGATTCTGAGTTAGACACTGATTGTGATTCTGAGACTGATTCACTTACTGATGCTGACTCGGAATTTGATTCAGACTGTGATTCTGAAACTGATTCACTTACTGAGGCTGATTCGGAATTAGACACTGATTGTGATTCTGAAATTGATTCACTTACTGACGCTGATTCTGAGTTTGAAACTGATTGTGAAGCTGAAATTGACGCACTTTCTGAGGCTGACTCTGAGTTTGAAACAGACTGTGATTCTGATACTGACGCACTTTCTGACGCTGATTCTGAGTTTGAGACAGACTGTGATTCTGAAATTGACGCACTGACTGACGCTGACTCGGAGTTTGAGACAGACTGTGATTCTGATACTGACGCACTCTCTGAAGCGGATTCTGAGTTTGAGACAGACTGTGATTCTGAAATTGACGCACTGACTGACGCTGACTCGGAGTTTGAGACAGACTGTGATTCTGATACTGACGCACTCTCTGACGCTGATTCTGAATTAGATACAGACTGTGATTCAGAAACTGACGAACTTTCTGACGCTGATTCTGAGTTTGAAACAGACTGTGATTCTGAGATTGATCCACTTACTGACGCTGACTCTGACGTTGAAGCAGATTGTGATTCGCTTACTGATGCACTCTCTGAAGCTGACTCGGAGTTTGAGACAGACTGTGATTCAGACACTGATGCACTCTCTGAAGCTGACTCGGAATTAGAAACCAATTGTGATTCGCTTACTGATGCACTCTCTGAAGCTGACTCGGAGTTTGAGACAGACTGTGATTCAGAAACTGACGAACTTGCTGAGGATGATTCTGAGTTTGAAACTGATTGTGAAGCTGAAATTGACGCACTTTCTGAGGCTGACTCTGAGTTTGAAACAGACTGTGATTCTGAAACTGACGCACTTTCTGACGCTGACTCTGAGTTTGAAACAGACTGTGATTCTGAAACTGACGCACTTTCTGAGGCTGACTCTGAGTTTGAAACAGACTGTGATTCTGAAACTGACGCACTCTCTGAAGCGGATTCTGAATTAGACACTGATTGTGATTCTGAAATTGAGGCACTGACTGACGCTGATTCTGAGTTTGAAACAGATTGTGATTCTGAAACTGATTCACTTTCTGACGCTGACTCTGAGTTAGACACTGACTGTGATTCTGAAATTGACGCACTTACCGATGCTGACTCTGAGTTTGAAGCAGATTGTGATTCAGAAACTGACGCACTTTCTGACGCTGATTCTGAATTTGAAACTGATTGTGATTCTGAGACAGACGCACTTTCTGACGCTGACTCGGAATTTGATACAGATTGTGATTCGCTTACTGATGCACTCTCTGACGCTGATTCTGAATTAGATACAGATTGTGATTCTGACACAGACGAGCTTGTTGAAGCGGACTCACTCAAGGAACTTGAGACACTCGCTGACTTCACAGTACTCAAAGACGCACTTGTTGAAGCAGATTGACTTCGAGATTGGCTTGTCTTCAAAGATTCACTCAAAGAACTTGAAACGCTCGCCGATTTCTCAGCACTCAAAGACGCACTTGTTGAAGCGGATTCACTTTGTGAAACGCTGGTCTTCAAGGACTCACTTAATGAACTTGAAACGCTCGCCGATTTCTCAGCACTCAAAGACGCACTCGTTGATGCTGACTGACTTTGTGAAACGCTGGTCTTCAAGGACTCACTCAAGGAACTTGAAACACTCGCTGACTTCACAGTACTCAAAGACGCACTCGTTGATGCTGACTGACTTTGTGAAACGCTGGTCTTCAAGGACTCACTCAAGGAACTTGAAACACTCGCTGATTTCACAGTACTCAAAGACGCACTTGTTGAAGCGGATTCACTTTGTGAGACGCTCGTCTTCAAAGACTCACTCAAGGAGCTTGAAACGCTCTCAGATTTCACGGTACTCAAAGACGCACTTGTTGAAGCGGATTCACTTTGTGAGACGCTCGTCTTCAAAGACTCACTCAAGGAACTTGAGACACTCGCTGACTTCACAGTACTCAAAGACGCACTTGTTGAAGCAGATTGACTTCGAGATTGACTTGTCTTCAAAGATTCACTCAAAGAACTTGAGACACTCGCTGACTTCACAGCACTCAAAGATGCACTCGTTGAAGCGGATTGACTTCGAGATTGGCTTGTCTTCAACGATTCACTCAAGGAACTTGAAACACTTTTTGAGGCTACCGTGCTCAATGAAAGGCTGGTCGATGCAGACTGCTTAACAGACTCACTTCGACTTTGAGAAATAGATTCCTGCTTAGACTGACTGGCACTTTGCGACACTGACTGGCTGTAATCACTATCCGACAATTTCACCGTCACAACATTGGTCGTACTATCTTTATAAGTAATCGTTACCGTACCATCACTATTAACCGTATAAGATTTAATACGGTTGGCAACCTCTGGATTCAAGGCCGACACTGCCGCAATAATCTTACTCTTATCTGCATCTGTTAAGGAAGTCAGGCTGGTCACCTGAATAGTGCTTGTCGGTGCCACACCCGGTGTACGATCTGACAAGCGACCCTGAGTAATACGAATCTCACCCAAACCATTTGGACGGTTCATATTTGACGCATTGTCAATAGCAGCAACATTACGCTGCCATGTGTTTCGGAAAGAATGATAAAGGTCATCCTTCAAATGAATGGTCGTTGTGATGGTTGCAGGATTATCAGTCGTTGCTGTGATATCTCCCGTAATCGGTGCAATATTACCAGTTCCGTACTGGCTACTACCAAAGAAATTTCCGTTCAAGGCATTGTCATCCAAGTCGGCTCTTGCAACGACTTTCATTTCTTTAAGCTTACCACTGTCATCTGTAGCCGTGAAAGTCAAAACAGCATCATCGCCAGCATAGATGGTATAGTTTTTCCCACCACCTTCGAGAGGCGTAGACTTAGGTTCCACACCATCGACAGTCAACTTAGCCGTCACTTCAGGACGCGTCCCATCCGTTACAGCCACGGAATTGCTGGCATCTGAATACACCGCATAATCATCATACATGATGCGAGCTTTGGCTGTTACACCACCCGTTTGTAACTTAACTGTCGGCGTCACAATCGCTTGACCCGAAGCATCTGCCACTGCTGTTCCCACTTCGTCGTCATTATTGTATAGAACGACTGTAGAACCTGGCTCAGCTCCTGCCACCGTTACAGGCGTCTGTGTATAACCCTTATCCAATAATCTCGTTTCAACGGTTGGTGCTGGTAGGCGCTTCACTGGAGCAGTGACATCATTAGTGGTGTTATCTTTATAAGTAATGGTTACCACACCAGATGATGAAACGGAATAAGATTTAAAATCCTTTGAAGTTGCAATATTTGGGTTAGCAGTCTTAAACGCTTCCCAAACCTTATCTTTTTCAGCCTGAGCGAGACTACTTGTGTCATTAACAAAGGTACTCGTTGTCACCGCCGTAATCGGATTACGAATACCATCATTTTGTGGCAAAACCTGAATACGAAGCGTACGTGTCACTGACTGCTTAGCCGTATTAGTCACTACAAAAGAAACATTATAAATTTTCCCAGGCGTTACGACCTCTGTCTGCCCAACAGTCCCCACAATATTAAAGGCCACTGCACTATTTTTCAATGCAGAGGTCTGAGGCACGTTGATCCCATTCACACGATCACTACCAGAGGCGTAGCCAATGCTTTTAATACTATTTCGTGTAGGAATGGTTTCAACAACATTATAAGCCTGATTGATGTAATCAGAGTTATAAACAGAAATCAAGGCATTGTTAGGGCCTAAGTTATAATAAGGAACTCTCAGATTATTATTAGCATCAATACGAGAACCATTACGAGGATCACGCTGACCAGATGTCGCACGGAGCACCGCATTGGCAAGACTATTTCTAGCCTGACGAGCCTGAGCAATCGTAGGTGCCACATCACTGTCATGATCAGCCAGGCTGACACGAATGGCATCCAAAGCTTTATCCCCCTTGAGAATAGCAGCATCCGTATTTGGCAAATCAATAGCTTGAGCTTTATAGGTATAAATGTCTAAGGCTAAATCTTTGAGTCGCTTTTCTTGCTCTAAACGCTCAGCATCAGCCACAACCGACGCAGCTAACAGACCAGTCGCCGTATCTGACAATTGACGATTCGTTTGAACTTCGGATGTCAAGGAAGCGTTCAACAAGGTTGCTTCCGAGCTGACAAGAGTCATCCCCACTTTAGAGTCGCTACTGCTATCACTCTTGCTTACTGATTGAACAGAGTCACTTGTGCTATGCTCCGAAGTTTTTCCAAGCGCACTCTCAGACTGACTGTGAGCAGAAGAATCCGTCTGACTTACTGATTCCGACTTAGAAGCTAATGAAGCTGACAAGGAAGCAGAAAGCGAGGCACTCAATGACAAGGATGTCGATTTAGAAGCTAATTCAGAAGCAGACACCGATTGGCTGAGTGATAAAGACTCACTCAAAGAAGCCTCCGAAGTCTGACTTGATACAGTTTCAGATGACTCTTGACTATTTACTTGGCTATCTTGAACACTGGACACAGACTCCATATTTCCAAGAACAACGGAATCAGAGGCAGCTAAGAGATCAGTCTTAGCTCCTGCTTCACTTTCCAAAATTGGCTGATCAGTCATTTCATCCGCATGAGCCACATGAGTCGCAACTGAACCACCAAGCAAGGCCCCAGTTGCAAGCACTCCTTTGAGCACTGTCTGACCTGAAAAGGCAGGTGCTTCCACCTCTACCTGCTGGGCAGCAACAGACGGTGCATCCACACCCCCTCTAAGCACCTTGAAAAGACCAAAATTCGACGTCGCCGCACGAAGCCAGTGCTTCCCTGACTTAACCAATTTAAACCGTGTCACACGATCGGTTTCACGATATTGACCTTCATTCCTTCTAAAAAACATATATACTCCATTTATATTTTGATTAAAACACTCCTTTCAATTTTATCATAAAATTAAGCAAAAAAACTCATTTCAAGATTGCTTTCTAGCGATTAATCCTTTCTTTCATCTCCTCCAAAATACGATAATAATGGTAACCCTAAGACTTATTAAAACTATTTGTATTTTTAGAGTATCAGACTAAAAAAATCCCCTACCAATTAGGAAATCACTCTAATCGATAGGGGATATTTGATTATCTTGCTAAAAGATAATGATTAAACTTACTAAGACTTAGAAGTCTTCACTTTCTTCTTCATCTTTCTTACGTTTAGCAAGATAGGCGAGACCTGTTGCAGTTGCCAAAGCACCAAATGCCATTGACAATGATGAGTTTTCCTCACCAGTCTTAGGAAGCGCTTGGCTACCACGTTTATGCTTAGGATCTTTCACTTCAGAAGTTGATTCTGAGGCACTCAATGAGGCAGACACTGAAGCGCTTGTTGAGGCAGAGGTTGAAATACTTGCTGAAGTACTCAATGATGTTGAAATACTTGTTGAAGTACTTGTGCTTTCAGAGGCACTCAAGAATGCTGACGCTGACTCTGAGACAGAAACTGATGTGCTAGCTGATTCTGATGCAGATGCTGACTCAGATGCGCTCGCTGATTCTGATGCAGACACTGAAGCTGATTCAGAGGCGCTTACTGATTCTGACGTAGATACAGAAACTGATGTGCTCGCTGACGCTGAGGCTGATGCAGATTCAGATACGCTTACTGATTCTGACGCTGAGACTGAAGCGGAGGCGCTCGCTGACGCTGAGGCTGAAGTTGATTCAGATACGCTTACTGATTCTGACTCTGATACAGAAACTGATGTGCTTACTGAGGCTGACGCTGAGACTGAAGCGGATGTGCTCGCTGACGCTGAGGCTGATGCTGATGCAGATGCTGACTCAGATGCGCTTGCTGATTCTGATGCAGAGACTGAAGCTGATGTGCTTGCTGATTCTGATGCAGATGCTGACTCAGATGCACTTGCTGATTCTGATGCAGAGACTGAAGCGGAGGCGCTCGCTGACGCTGACGCAGATTCAGATGCGCTTACTGATTCTGATGCAGATACAGAAACTGATGTGCTTGTTGATTCTGACGCAGAGACTGAGTTTGAAACAGACTGTGATTCTGAGATAGAGGCACTTGTTGATGCAGACTCAGAATTTGAAACTGATTGTGATTCACTGATTGAAGTACTTACAGATGTACTTTCAGAATTAGATACTGATTGTGAGCCTGAAACAGATGCACTCAATGACACTGACTCACTCAATGATGCTGAGTTAGATGTTGAAATCGATTCACTTGTTGAAATGAAGCTTGAAGCAGAGTTCGAAATAGACTCAACAGTTGAAATGATTGCAGAAATTGAAGCATTGAAGGCTTGAGACTGACTTTCAAATACAGAAGCACTCAAAGAGCTTGATGTACTTAATGATTCTGATTCAGAAGTCGAAACTGACGCACTTGTACTTCGAGATTCCCTCAATGATGCTGACTCACTAGCTGAAATTGAAGCACTTACTGACGCTGATTCTGAAGTTGAAGCAGATTGTGATTCTGAGATTGATTCACTTACTGACGCTGACTCTGAATTAGACACTGATTGTGATTCTGAAACTGATGCACTTTCTGAAGCTGATTCTGAGTTAGACAATGATTGTGATTCTGAAACTGATTCACTTACTGATGCTGACTCTGAATTAGATACTGATTGTGATTCTGAAACTGATGCACTCTCTGACACTGATTCTGAGTTTGATACAGACTGTGATTCTGAAATTGATTCACTTACTGACGCTGATTCTGAATTTGAAGCAGATTGTGATTCTGAAATTGACGCACTTTCTGAGGCTGACTCTGAATTAGACACCGATTGCGATTCTGATACAGAAGCACTTTCTGAAGCGGATTCTGAATTAGACACTGATTGTGACTCGCTTACTGATGCACTTACTGATGCTGACTCTGAATTAGATACAGATTGCGATTCTGATACAGAAGCACTTTCTGAGGCTGATTCAGAATTAGACACTGATTGTGATTCGCTTACTGATGCACTTACTGATGCTGATTCTGAGTTTGAGACAGACTGTGATTCTGAAATGGATTCACTTACTGACGCTGATTCTGAATTTGATACAGACTGTGATTCTGAAACTGATGCACTTTCTGACGCTGACTCTGAATTAGACACTGATTGTGATTCACTTACTGACGCACTTTCTGAGGCTGATTCGGAGTTTGATACAGACTGTGATTCACTTACTGATGCACTCTCTGACGCTGATTCTGAGTTTGAGACAGACTGTGATTCTGAAACTGATGCACTTTCTGAGGCTGATTCGGAGTTTGACACTGATTGTGATTCTGAAACTGATGCACTCTCTGATGCTGACTCGGAATTAGACACTGATTGTGATTCTGAAACTGATGCACTCTCTGATGCTGACTCGGAATTAGACACTGATTGTGATTCTGAAACTGATTCACTTTCTGAAGTAGAAACTGAGTTTGACTCGGATTGTGATGTCGACGTTGATTCGCTCTCAGAGGTAGAAACTGAGTTTGATTCGGATTGTGACGCTGACGTTGACTCACTCTCTGAGGTTGAAACTGAATTTGATTCGGATTGTGATGCTGACGTTGATTCACTCACTAAAGTAGAAACTGAGTTTGACTCAGATTGTGATGTGCTTACTGATGCACTTTCTGAAGTAGAAACTGAGTTTGACTCGGATTGTGACGCTGACGTTGATTCACTCACTAAAGTAGAAACTGAGTTTGATTCGGATTGTGACGCTGATGTTGATTCACTTTCTGAAGTAGAAACTGAGTTTGACTCGGATTGTGATGCTGATGTTGATTCACTCACTAAAGTAGAAACTGAGTTTGATTCGGATTGTGAAGCTGATGTTGATTCACTCTCTGAAGCTGACTCGTAATTTGAGATTGATTGAGAAATCGATGTTGATGCACTTTCAGATGCTGAAGTTGAGTTCGATTCAGACTGTGATGTTGACGTTGACGCACTTTCTGAGGCTGAAGTTGAGTTCGATTCAGACTGAGATGTTGAAGTTGATGCACTTTCTGAGGCTGAAGTTGAGTTCGACTCAGACTGAGATGTTGAAGTTGATGCACTTTCTGAAGCTGAGACTGAATTTGACTCTAACTGTGATGCGCTCACTGATGCACTTGTTGAGGCACTTTCAAAAAGACTTTCTGAAACACTCTCTGAAAGAGATGCTGATGCTTTCTCTGATACAGAAAGAGAAGATGAAACAACCTCTGACTCAGATGCTGAAACTGATGCAGATTCTACCTTACTTGTTGATACAGATTGAGACTCTACTGTTGAAGTACTTTCTACGATGCTTTGAGATGTACTTAAAGATGCACTCGTTGTATCAGCTTCAGATTCAGACTCGATAACCTGACTACCATTAAAGAAGTTAACGGCAATCGTATCTGTCTTACCTGCATAAGGTGAGAATGTGAAGGATGTATCATCACCAGTGATTTTAGCAGTCCAAGTTGTTGTCAGACCATAGCTTTGTTTAGCCTGGTAACCATTCATTTGGAAACCATTTGACCAAGTGAGACCATTTCCTTGAGTTGTTACTGGTGTTGTATTAGCCTTAGGATTTGCAATTTGGTTACCATTTTTATCTGTAATATAAGACGTTACAGTTGTTGGAGGAGTAAGTCCCTTACCTAAAGTAAACATCGTTTGTGTTGATGTTCCTGTATTATAGATAGAATATCCAGGACTCATCTTCGAAATGTTTCCAAGGGTTGATGTTGCAGGATTTACATATGTAACAGTGTAGACAAAATTCAGATTTGTCCCGTCATTTGTCACTTTCAATGTATAGTAAATTGGAACATTATAGTTTGAGTCTGTTCCAGTTCCTGTATAAACCTTAGTCTCACCAGTCGCAAGGTTAAGGTTTGAAGTGATAGCTGGAGTGCCATTCACTGTAGAGTTGCCATTGAAACCAGCATTTGTAAGCTTGGTCATCATGTTATCGACGGCATTACCAAGACGCTCACGCTGTTCTGCGTAAGCTGCGTTTGTTGCTGATGCCGCGATCAATGTTGTTGACTTAGTGACTTCTTCTTGAACTGTTGTAATAGCAGTTTGGATTTCAGCCTTGGCCACTGTGTCTGTTAATTTTGCTTGATAGTTTTTAGCAATATTAACGAGCAATTCCGCTTCTGAAACGTTTTGATCCAAGATAGTTTTTTCATCCTCTTGGCTTGCAGTTTCTGAAGCAACTGAACTTGTAGAAGTTGCTGAATCAGAAGCTGATTCTGAGTTTGAACCACTTGTGCTTTCAGTTTCTGACTGGCTATCAGAAGTTGAGTACTCCTTGCTGAGTGATGCAGATTCTGAGATAGCCTGTGACAATTCAGCAGAAATTGATTGAGACACAGATTGTGATACTGAAACTGATGCTTCTGTGCTTGCTTGAGCATCTACTGAAGAGCTTGTAGACTCTTGGCTTGTTGATGCTACTGCTGAAGTTTCAGAAGCTGGTGCCGCACTCAATACCACTGACTCAGAGTTGACCGCCACATCTTGATTAGCAGTTACTTGGCTTTCCAAAGCCGGAGTCGTCGTTTCTTCCGCTTGAGCAGTGTAAGTCGCTACTGCTCCTCCAGCCACTGCACCTGCCGCCGCAATCCCTTTAAGTAGAGCTTGCCCTGAGAGAAGCGGTGTTTTCTCTTCAACACTTTGTGCTGAAACTGATGGTGCGTCTGCCCCACCTTTAACAACCTTGAAAAGTCCAAAGTTAGATGTCGCGGCACGAAGCCATTGCTTACCTGATTTAATCAATTTAAAACGAGTCACGCGATCAGTTTCGCGATATTCCCCTTCGTTCCTTCTAAAAAACATATCTACTCCATTCTTGTTTTATGAATTAAAACTCACCGATAAATTTTATCATAAAATTCTTGTAAGCTCTAATATAAACTATTATTTCCCTCAAAAAAGATTGCAAACGCTTTATGCTGTATAAATACTGAAAATGCTTTTTTATAGCATTTTCACCCACCTTACATTTTGCAAAACAAAACTTAAAGTTGTCTTAAAATTCAAAGTCTACTTCTTCCACATCTAAGATTTTAGCTTACTAAACTAAGCCTTTACTCTCTAATACTAAGTCTAAATGAGACTTAGACTAACATTTAAGACACCCTCTCTCATTTTCAAACACGACAAAAAGACACATCCCATATCGGAATGTGTCTTTTTTAGAACGAAGCTAATCGGCTTATTCTTACTTAAGAGTAGTTAGTTTTTATTAGGACTAGTCACTCATAAGTTTTAGGGGTAAGTCGAAGGAATATTATTCCTCAGTTTTTTTGCGTTTTGCCGCAAGAGCCAATCCAGATGCAGTTGCAAGCAATCCAAGAGCTGCTGTAGCTGCTACGTTAGACTCTTCACCAGTGTTTGGCAATTGTGCCATTTCTTGTGCAGGTTTAACTGGAGTAGCTTTAGCTGGAGCTTTAGGAGCTGGATCAACTGGTTTACCTGGAGTTGGTTGTTCAGGTTTACCTGGAGTTGGTGTTACTGGTTTTTCTGGAGTTGTATCGACAAGTTTGTAAACGTAAGTTACGTTCTTATCACCTTCGATAACTTTACCAGTTACTGGGTCAGTTGTTGTCAAGTGACCATCACCATCTACAGAACCTACTGGGTAGTTACCTTGTGGTACCAATTCGTAAACTTTACCATCAGCAGTAACAATTGTCTTAGGACGGTTATCAATTACTGTATCGTAATCTTTACCTACTGGTTGACCAAATTCATCTGTTACAGATTGTTTGATAGTGTTACCATTTTCATCTACATAGTGAACGTAAACGTTACCCTTAGGTTGTGCTGGTTGTTCTTTAAGTTTGTAGATGTAAGTAACATCTTTACGTCCTTCGATAACTTTACCTGTTGTAGCGTCTGATGACTCAAGGTGACCTTGTCCATCAACTTTACCTACAGTGTAGTTACCTGCTGGTACCAATTCGTAGACTTTACCATCAGTTGTTGTGATAGTCTTAGGACGATTATCTACTACTGTATCGTAGTCTTTATCGACTGGTTGATCTTTTTCATCAACAACTGAAGTCTTGATTGTGTTACCTTCAGTATCTTTATAGTGAACGTAAACGTCACCCTTCACTTCTTTGTAGACGTAAGTGATGATTGAACGTGGTTTTTCAACTTTACCTTTAGTTGGGTCAGATGATTCAAGGTGTCCATCGCCATCAACTTTACCTACTGGATAGTCACCTTTCGGTACGATCTTGTATGTCTTACCGTCTGGAGTCTTGATTGTCTTAGGTTTTTCACCTTCCTCAGTTGTGTTATATGGAGTATCATATGGTGAGTTTGGTGTGTCTTGACGAGGTTTCTTGATTTCTTTACCTTTTTCGTCTACGTAAGTGATGATTACGTCACCTTCTTTAGGTTTCGTTGGATCTTCTTTAAGTTTGTAAACATAAGTTACGTTCTTATCACCTTCGATAACTTTACCTGTTGTAGCGTCATCACCTGTCCAGTGACCTTGTTCGTCGACTTGACCTACTTTGTAGTTACCTGCTGGTACCAATTCGTATGTCTTACCTTCGAATTCGATTTCTTTTGGACGGTTATCTACAACTGTATCGTAGTCTTTACCTACTGGTTGATCTTTTTCATCTGTTACAGATGCTTTGATTGTGTTACCTTCAGTGTCTACGTAGTGAACATATACATTACCCTTAGGTTGTGCTGGTTGTTCTTTAAGTTGGTAAACGTAAGTTACATTCTTATCGCCTTCGATAACTTTACCTGTTGTAGCGTCATCACCTGTCCAGTGACCTTGTTCGTCGACTTGACCTACTTTGTAGTTACCTGCTGGTACCAATTCGTATGTCTTACCTTCGAATTCGATTTCTTTCGGACGGTTATCTACAACTGTATCGTAGTCTTTACCTACTGGTTGTGCGAATTCATCTGTTACTGATGCTTTGATTGTCTTACCTTCAGTGTCTACATAGTGAACATATACATTACCCTTAGGTTGTGCTGGTTGTTCTTTAAGTTTGTAGACGTAAGTTACGTTCTTGTCGCCTTCAACAACTTTACCTGTTGTAGCGTCATCACCTGTCCAGTGACCTTGTTCGTCGACTTGACCTACTTTGTAGTTACCTGCTGGTACCAATTCGTATGTCTTACCTTGGAATTCGATTTCTTTTGGACGGTTATCTACAACTGTATCGTAGTCTTTACCTACTGGTTGATCTTTTTCATCTGTTACAGATGCTTTGATTGTATTACCATCAGTATCTACATAGTGAACGTAAACATTACCCTTAGGTTGTGCTGGTTGTTCTTTGAGTTTGTAGATGTAAGTAACATCTTTACGTCCTTCGATAACTTTACCTGTTGTAGCGTCTGATGACTCAAGGTGACCTTGTTCGTCAACTTTACCTACTGGGTAGTTACCTGCTGGTACCAATTCATATGTCTTACCATTGTATTGGATTTCTTTTGGACGGTTGTCAATTACTGTATCGTAATCTTTATCAACTGGTTGATCTTTTTCATCAGTGACATCATCTTTAATTGTGTTACCGTCAGTGTCTTTATAGTGAACGTAAACGTCACCCTTCACTTCTTTATAAACGTAAGTGATTGTTGATTTAGGTTTATCAACTTTACCTTTAATTGGATCAGATGATTCAAGGTGTCCATCACCGTCAACTTTACCTACTGGGTAGTCACCTTTTGGTACGATCTTGTATGTCTTACCATCTGGAGTCTTGATTGTGTTAGGTTTTTCACCTTCCTCAGTTGTGTTATATGGAGTGTCATATGGTGAGTTTGGTGTGTCTTGACGAGGTTTTTGGATTTCTTTACCATCATTCTCACGGATGTAAGTGATGATTACTTCACCAACTTTAGGAGTTTCACTTTCAGACATTGATTGAGAAATTGAAGCTGAAGTTGATTCAGAGCTTGAAAGTGATTCTGAAACTGAAGTTGATGTTGATGAAGATTCTGAAAGGCTAGCAGATGCTGAGTATGATTCAGAAGCTGATACTGATGTAGATACAGAAGTTGATTCTGAAGAGCTTGCTGATTCTGATGCAGATACTGAAGCTGATGTGCTTGCTGACTCAGATGTAGACGCTGATGCAGATTCTTGAGCTGATGTAGAAGCTGACTCTGACGCAGATGCTGATGTAGTATCAGATACAGATTCTGATTGACTTGCAGACTCTGATTGTGTACCAGATGCTGATTGTGAAAGACTTGCAGAAGCTGATTGTGATACAGACTGTGATTTAGATACTACTTCTGATTCTGATTGTGACTTAGACACAGCCTGTGATTGTGATACAGATTGTGATTTAGATACTACTTCTGATTCTGATTGAGATTTAGATACAGCCTGTGATTGTGACACAGATTGTGAATTAGATACAACTTCTGATTCTGATTGTGACTTAGATACAGCCTGTGATTGTGACACAGATTGTGAATTAGATACAACTTCTGATTCTGATTGTGATTTAGAGTTAGATACTACTTCTGATTGTGAAACAGATTGTGAGTTAGACACAACTTCTGATTCTGATGCAGAGTTTGAGAATGATTGTGATTGAGAAGCAGACTCTGAATCATTCATCTTCACGAAGTAATAGTTCACATCAGTTGAAGGTTTAATCGCAGTTGGAATTGAGTAGTTGTTAGAGAATGATGAGTAACCCTTCAAATCAGAGTATACTTTACCATTTGGTGCTGTTGGATCATTCGCAACAGATCCTTCTGCTTGGATTTCTGGAACTTTACCAGCGATTACGTTGTAACTGTTGTTACCAGCACCAGCAGGTGTCAATGAAGTACTTGGGGCACCTTTAAATGGACGTGGATAAGTGTGTAGAGTTCCATCCATTTGTTTATAAGTATCTGTCTCAGTAGTAGACGACCAACCAGTGATAATGAGGGATTTGCTTCCAGCAGTTTCGTTGACTTCAATATAGTAGTCACCATTTTTGCTGTTTACTTTTGTAACTTTTGTCTCATCAGCTTTCCACTCTTCACCGGCCTTGTTCACTTTACTTGTGTAGATGAGTGTGTACTTAGATACATCTTCAGTACCAATATCAGATGTAGCAAAATTGTTAACTTGAGATGGATCAAGAGCATAGAATTTTGTTACAGTTGAACCATCTGTATCCACGATTTCAGAGATACGTTTCACGTAGTAGTGGTTTGCTCCACCTTGAAGTTCGACAAGTTTTTGTCCAACAACACCTTTACCAAGGATACCTGAAGTTTTTTGAGTTGTATCTGTTGTCGCAGCTACCGGTTTGTAACCAGCAACATCACGGTTTCCTGAAGCTGTGAATTGTTGACCTGCAAGACCTGTTTGCGTGTAGCTTGCAAGAACTGTTTCATTTCCAGTTGGTTTGTATGTTTGTCCTTCTGTGTACTTGCTGCTGTCAACGACTTTATAGTAAGTTGTTTGATCAGCTTTCGCATAAGGAACAGAAGTTTGAACGTTTTGTTTATCTTCACCTTGGTTACCTGGGTAGTTGGTATCACGGATTTGAAGTGTTTCATACTCAAGGTTAGCATTTACCAATGAGAAGGTTACGTTACCTGGATTAGTTCCGTTAGCAGCTGCATATGTCAAAGTATTAGTTACATCAGAGTTGTTGTTTGTGATGTAGCTTGGAAGAGAAATATTGCTTTCTCCAGCTTTGAGTGTACGAGTGTAAACTTCTGATCCATCAGATTTCTTCACAATACGCAAGTAAACATCTGGGTTAGCTGAAAGGCTACCAGTGATTGCTGAGCGGTCTACTGATAGAGTAGCGTAGTAATCAAAGTTTGTTTTAGCACCTGTAGCGTGATCTGTTTTAAGGAATTGCCATACACCGAAAGTAAAGCGATCAGCGTTTGGATCCAAAGCATATCCAGCTTCATTGAAGGCTGCATCTTCAATTGTTGCACCATTCGCATTTGAAATTACTGGGTTAGTATCTACACTACCAGTAGTGCTTGTTGAGATTGGTGCCAACTGAGCTGTCACTGCAGCAACACCGTTAACTACTGAGTTACCTGTGAAGCCGTTGTCAGTGATCTTAGTCATCATGTTGTCAACAGCGTTACCAAGGCGCTCACGTTGTTCTGCGTAAGCAGCGTTTGTTGCTGATGCAGCAAGCAATGTTGTTGATTTAGCAACTTCTTCTTGAACTGTTGCGATAGCAGTTTGGATTTCAGCTTTAGCAGCTGTATCAGTCAACTTAGCTTGGTAATCTTTAGCGATACCTACAAGCAATTCTGCTTCTGAAACGTTTTGATCCAAGATAGTTTTTTCATCTTCTTGAGTAGCTGTTTCTGATGCAGTTGCAGCTGTTGAAGTTGCTGATTCTGAAGCTGAAGATGATTCTGAGTTTGAACCACTGTTGCTTTCAGTGTGTGATTGGCTTTCAGATGTTGAGTTCACTTTGCTAAGTGATACAGATTCTGAGATAGCTTGTGACAATTCTGCTGATACAGATTGTGATACTGAAACTGAAGCATCTGTGCTTGCTTGAGCGTCAACTGAAGAGCTTGTAGACTCTTGGCTTGTTGATGCTACCGCTGGAGCTTCTGAAGCTAATGTTTCAGATACTGGAGCAGCGCTCAATACAGCTGCATCAGAGTTTGCCAATACGTCATGGTTTGTAGTTGCTTGGCTTTCCAAAGCTGGTGCTGTTGTTTCTTCGGCTTGAGCAGTGTAAGTTGCCACTGCACCACCTGCCACAGCACCTGCTGCTGCAATCCCTTTAAGAAGGGCTGTACCTGAAAGAAGAGAAGATTTTTCTTCTACATTTTGAACTGTTACTGACGGAGCGTCTGCGCCACCTTTAACAACTTTGAAAAGTCCAAAGTTAGATGTTGCAGCACGAAGCCAGTTTTTACCCGATTTGATAAGTTTGAAGCGAGTCACGCGATCTGTTTCACGGAATTCTCCCTCGTTACGTCTAAAAAACATATTTACCTCCTAAAAATATGAGTCATTTCCTAATCTGGAAATTACATTTTATAATATAACACAAGTTGACTAAAAATTGTTCTTTTTTGTCTCATTTTCTCTAAAAAATGTAAGGTTTTCGCAATTCTGAATTTTCTGTTATTTAACAATAATTGATTATATTTTAGATTTAAAACGGTTTAAACACTTGTTTTTACGCTATTTACTGCAGGTTTTCTTATTTTTAAAGACCTGAGTTTTTACTTTTAAATTTTTCTACAATTCGTTTTGTAGTAAATTGTCGAACAATTACAATCAATTATTCAGGGCTGATATTTTACATTTACAAGTCGATTGTCAGGTGTTTTTTTAACATTAGTCCTAATTAGAGACAGGTCTTTCTTAACTCCTTAAGTCTAAAGTGAAAATGATTTGAGTGATTTTCATAAAAGTCAAGATATATGCTCAGATTTATAGCAAAAAAGGATTATCTTTCGATAATCCTTTATCTGTTAACTCAAGGCCATAATGGCATCGATGAAAAGTTTCTTGGTGAAATAACCGTTACTGATGAGGTAGGCTGTGTGGCGAGCGTTAGCTACCATCTGTGCATACTGCTCCTCAGTACATTCTTGAACGCAACGGTCTGCTTCTTCCAGACTTGAAACAACGAAGCCAAGACCATGTTCCTTAATATAGTCTGCATTTGAGAGATAGCTAGGCACTACGACTGGTAAACCAGCTGCTAAGTAAGTCGAGAGTTTATAAGAGATGTTCATCTTATAGTAGTCAGGCTCATCCTCTGGATTTTCTGAATTACCCCAGACCAGACCAAAGCCTCCCTTAGATAGCTCTAGCAAAAGCTCATGTTTATTTCGCCAGCCTTCGAGGTGGACTTTGGAATAATCCTTACCCTCTTGTTTCTCAGCGTAGACGTGGAGAGGTGTTGTTTGTTTCCAGTCTAGGACGTGTGGGAAACGGGTTGGGTTCCCAGCAAAAATCATCTTCTTCTGGAAACTAGGTTGGTGTAAGTCAAGACTGTGAGGTAAGTCCCAAAGTTTTTGGATGATAACCTTCTCAACTGTTAACCCTTCCTCAATCAAACGATCACGCATCTTTTCAGAAGGCACCACGACGACATCACAGAGATTATACATGTCAATATAAGCAGACATGAGATAGTAGTTACTATCAAACATGAGAGGTGGAACGTCATGGATAAACATAACAGTCTTAGCATTAACAGCCTTGAATTTACGGAGTAATCGGCTATCCCACTCACTACCATTCCATGATGGAGACTGGAAGAAAACGATGTCTCCAACACTCAGTCCTGCTACAATCCCATCAAAGCGGGAATTAAGCTCTCCATCTGGCTCTTGGCTACTATCATAGAAATAAATTCCTAGTTCATTAGCACCGAGCTCTTTGGCAATCTTCATGGTATCATTTTGGGCAATCAAAGCTACACTACGTGAGGACTGGCCAAATAAATTTGTAAAATGTACGCGCATGACATACTTCTTTCTATTATATAGTTGGAAGTCCTCTACTTATAAGAAACAATCATAAAAATAAGTAAGAGGATAAAGAGGGCTATGCTGATAGCCAAGGTCAACATTTTTCGAATCGGTTGGCTAGCCCAATAACTTGGTTTACCGATATTACTAGTAGCATCCGTTGAAAGAATCTGCGTTTGACGCGGTTGGATGGTCACTAGGACGATAAGGGCAACCGAAAGAATCACTGCTAGAACCATAAATACTAACATCATAAGACTACCTCAATAAACCAATAAGGGTGAAGATCAAACCGATGATAATAACAAGTCCGAGCATGATTGAAAAGCTCTTGTTAATCTTCTCTCCTCTGGTTTCTTTTTCTTTTGTGATAGGCTTTTGCTTGAGTTCTTCCATACGGCCTTCAACGTCACCGTAGAATAAATCTTTTTTAGACATGATTTCCTCCTAAAAGTGATTGTAAGCGGTCGGCCAACTCAGAGGCAGTCAGGGTGTTGGCTTGAGCTTTTTGAGCTTGCATGGCTTCTTGCATGGCTTGATCATTGCCTAGGACCTGCTTAATCTTGGCAACCATAGCTGGATAGTTCTGACTGACATAGATATGCTCTGGCGCTGTATAGACAGGTCCATGAGCTGTTTCTGAAAAGGCCAAAATCAACAATTGGTGTTCAAATGCAGTTCGTGTCGCCTTATACAATTCATTATGATGGTTAATGTCCAAGTAGAGGTCAGACTCTTGATAGAGCTTGTCCAACTGCTTGTGACTAGCGTTTGGATGGAGCACAACGTTTGAATAACGCATCATTGAAAGCAATCTTGGTGACATCTCAGTGACTGCTGCAATCTGGAAGGTCACATCAGGGAGTGACTCAACCAAGGCTTCCAAACGCTCGATTTGGTCTGAATTGGTTGCGATAAAGGCATTACGAGGTTTGCCATGATTTTCCTTGAAGTCATAGGCATAGCCAAGAGACAAGATTTTATGATGTTTATCCTCTGGCGCAAAGGTCAAAGCCTTTTCATAAGTCGCCTTATCAGGAATGATGATGGCATTGGCTCTGGCTGAATTATCTTCCAAGATACCATTCATATTACCTGGAAGGACATCACCCAGCGGCTCCTGCCAAACAAGAACATCAGTGGCACCTTTATTTTCCATAGTCCATGAGACGATGAAAGGTGTCGCCAAGCTATTAAAGATAATGTGGTCGATATCACCAAAGACCTGAGCTAGGAAGGCTTTGATAAATTCGGTACGGTTGGCGAAACGACGAAGGGCTTGTCCTGGTAGGGTCAAGAGAATATCACCGGTGAGATGATTTTCCAAGATACGTTCGTCGCCTTCTTTGGTTTGGTAGCTGGTAAAGAGTGCCTGACCATTCTCATCATGAGTGGTCTTAGCAAAGCAGAAACCGTACTTGTTGTAGTGATCCACTTGGCGAATCTTACCTGACTTGTCCAACCATTCGACACTTTTGACGATACGAGCCTTGCTACCTTCTGGGTAGGTGATGCGGGCACGTTCTTCGGTGAGGTTAGACACACGCGCCATCTGATTGTTCCCTGAAATTTCCCAAAAGGCTGGCACAGGGACTTGGTTGAAAAAGCGTGGTTTGCCTGTTTCCTCTGCTGCTTCCACATAGTAGGTGAAAGGAGAGAGAGCTCCTTGAGGGAGAAAGCCATCTGGATTGATGACAACTGTTGTGGCATCGTAGCCTGCTGCCTGAAGAGAGTAAGCCAAATCCTTACTGGCTTGATTGTAGTAATCACATAAGAATATCATGAGCGTACCTCCTCAAGTAACTGTTTCCAAGCTGCCTTGACTTGACTAGTCAAGAAGCCTTTGGCAAGGTCATAAGATTTTTGACGCATGGACTCGATATTACCTTCTTCGTAGAGACGGACAATGGCATCCTTATAAGACTTGGTGATAACATCCACGACGTGATTTTCAGCGACAGGGAGCAGATAACCGTTGACCCCATCCTGAATAAAGGTTTGATTCCCATAAGGAACGTCAAATCCAATCATCGGAAGACCTGAGCCAACTGCCTCCATGAGAGTAAGTCCAAAACCTTCGCTGGTTGAAGCGGTCAGATAGACCTCGTACTGGCTATAAATGTCAGTCAAGTCAGCGTGGCCCATGAGTCGGATATAGCCGCCAGCTTGTGCTTCGACAATAATCTCACGCAACTTGGCATCCATACTACCACTACCGTAGATATCAAAAGTGATATCTGGCAGGGTCTTATGAACCTCAACCACCGCACGCACCAACCAGTCAATGTGTTTTTCCTGAGCCAAACGTGAGGCCGTAATCATTGAGAATGGCTTACGTGGCTTGTCTTGTCCAACCAATTCAGGTAGACTTCCCACTGGAATGGTGTAAATCTTTGGATCATGGTTGGTGTAGCGACGGAATTGTTCCTGTAAGATTTCCTTCTGACGATCAGTCGCCACGATAAAGAAATCAACCTTGTCCGCATTGGTAAATTGGTACTCGTAATAGTTATTCCAGAGAATGTAGTTGTCATCAGTTTGATTGACACTAAAATGCTCAGCGTGAACAACGACGCCTAGGCGAGCAGCCTGCGCTTCTTCAAAGACCAACTGACCAATACCTGTTTCACGGTCCAAAATGACCACATCATCCTTGGTTAGGGCCAGACGTTTGAAGAAATAACGAAGGAATTCTTGCTTACCATAGAGAACCTGATCAGGGAAACGATAGATATCCTGATTATTGTCTCCTACAATCATGTCATAGGCTGTAGACCCATCTTCGTTATAAAAACGACGTTGGTAAACCTTGGCTTGATTGTCCTTAGGCGCAGAATACTCACTGCAATAACGGGTGTAAGAGTAAAAGTCCTTGCGCAAAAGCTTGTCATTGACAAAGTAGCTCACGGTTTCCACAGCGTCCTCGTCAACCGCACGAAGGTTACATGCCACCACCATATTGTCTTGTGGATAATGATAACGAATGAGGCGACCAGCTACTTCCTTGCGCTCAGGATCGGCAGGTAAGATAGCCTCGATTTCTGCTAGGCTAATAGTCGATGGTGCAATCTTAACATCTGTAAAATAGCTATGGAGCCAGATGATTTCGTCGTCTGCAAAACCAATCTTGCTCGTCATATGCTCGATATTATCTCCAAGAATGAGATCCATAAAGACAAATTTTGCCTCTTGTCCCATTTCCCTGAAAATCTTGGCACGATAGGCCTGGGCATATTCGACACCACTGCTGGCCCAACCTATGCCTAAATTAATGTTATATACTGTCATAATTTCCTTATTTTATGGGAAATGGCTGATGATATCTCCTTTTTTAGTGACTTGCACCTGACTAAGGAGAAGATTACGAACCATATCCTTTCTGATTTGACGTTTCATGGCTTCAAAGCCCTTGTAAGCCTCTTGGTAATATTCAACAATCGGGTTCTTTTGACTGAGTTGTTGGCTACCAATAGCCATTTGGAGTTGTTGTAGATAGTCTACCTGCTCCACCCAGTTGTCATCCACAGCCTTAAGCATGGATAGGCGTTGGAAATACTCGTTAAGTTCCTTGGTTTTCAACTCCTGCTTCTTAGCATCAAGTTCACGATAGGCAAACTGGTAGATGAGTTCCAAGACTTCCTCACGATTGTTGAGGTCCAAATCCTTAGGAATTTCATTGATGCGGAAGCTGATATTACGCAAGATAAAGTGGTAAAGATTTTCCGCTTTTGAGAAATCTTCCTCAGCCATAGCCTGGTCGATAAAGTCATCAAGAACCTCGTCGATAACAGTGTCCAAGCCTTGATTGTGATAGATGAGGCGGTCACGTTGCGCGTAGATCATCTCACGTTGGATGTTCATACTTTCTGCAAATTCAAGAGTCTGACGACGTGAGGTACGACCAGAACTTTCACTGGCTTCTTGGGCTTTTTCAACCAATTTACGATACTTACGGCCTGTCAATTCTTTAGGCTCGATGTGATCACTAATGGCGTATTCTTTGTAAGTACGGTGAACCCAAGATGGACCGTATTTTTTAATCACGTCATCTTCAAGTGAGACAAAGAATTTAGACATACCAGGGTCACCCTGACGTCCAGAACGGCCACGAATTTGTAGGTCAATACGCTGACTTTCCATACGTTCGGTACCGATAACGACCAAACCACCGAGTTCAGCCACACCCTTACCGAGCTTGATATCTGTTCCACGTCCAGCCATTGAGGTCGCAACCGTCACGGCGCCCATTTGTCCTGACTCAGCAATCATCTCAGCCTCACGTGGTGCATTGTTGGCATTTAGGAGGTTATGAGCAATTCCTTCACGCAAAAGCAAAGAAGAATAAAGCTCTGACATTTCCACCGAACCAACGAAAATCAAGATTGGATTGCCTTTTTCATGATAATGCTTAACATACTCCAAAGAAGCAAAGACCTTCTCTGGTAGGGTCGCATAAATCTTATCTGGGTAGTCGATACGTTGTTTCTTACGGTTGGTTGGGATTTGAATAACCTTCATACCATAAGTGTCGAGAAATTCTTTCTCCGCAACCTTACCCGTACCAGTCATCCCTGAAATTTTCTTGAATTTTTTAAAGAGACTTTGGTAGGTGATTGAAGCCATGGCTCTGGTTTCTTGTGACAAGGCCACTAATTCCTTGGCTTCGATGGCTTGGTGGAGTCCACCTTGGAGCTTGGTCAATTCCAAGAGACGACCTGTCGATTTATCAAGAAGTACCACTTCAGGCCCCTTCTTGCCATCACGAATGATGTAGTCCTTATCCTTTTTATAGAGCAAGTGGGCACGAAGTGAAAAGAGCAGGTGACGGGCAAAGGTACTGTTTTCCTCATCGTAGAGGTTTCCGATACCAAGGTAATTTTCAGCAGCCTTAGCCCCTTTAGTAGTCAACCAGACTTCCCCTTTTTCCTCTTTGAAGATATAGTCCTCACCCTCAACCAAGGTGGTCATAAGCGTATCCATCATCCCATAATAGTTAGACTGAACACGGGGCGCACCAGAGATAATCAAAGGCGTCTGTGCACTGTCAAGGAGGACAGAATCCACCTCATCGACGATAGCATAGTTAAAGGGACGCATGTATTTCCCGTCTTGGTTAGAAGCAAGGTTATCAATCAAATAGTCAAAGCCTAAGCTAGAATTGGTCGTGTAAACGATGTCTGATTGATAGATAGCACGCTTTTCTGCCGGTTCCATCTCATTGCTGCCTTCCACACAGGGAACACCAATCGTCAAACCTAGGAACTCGTAGACCTGCCCCATTTCTTCGGCGTCACGGATTGCCAAGTATTCATTGGTCGTAACCAGAATGGCCCCTTCACCTGACAAGGCATTAAGGTAAACTGGCATGGTAGCCGTCAAGGTCTTACCCTCACCGGTATTCATCTCAGCGATATGGCCTTGGTGCATGACAATGCCTCCCATGACCTGAACATCATAAGGGAACATACCTAGCACGCGCTTATCCGCTTCACGAACCACCGCAAAGGCTTCAGGCAGTAGGTCGTCCAAGCTCTCTCCTTGAGCCAAACGCTCCTTAAATTCCTGCGTTTTATTTTTCAACTCAAGGTTGCTCAAACCAGCCATTTCATCGGCTAGGCTGTTAATTTCCTTGAGTATCTCCTTAACAGGGAGAATAGGATTCAGTTGTTTAAACATGTTCTTCTCCTGTTTCTTCCAGTTTTAAGTTGTAGAAATCCAGCTCTTTGACCCCAGCACTCAAGAGGGAAATACGGTAGGTATAGGCCTCATGAGGGTAAACAAAGTTCATGTGGGTACTTTTTTCAATGAGCTGTTTGATTTCATTGTCATAACGGTCCAAAAAGCTGACTTTCAAAAAGACTGAGCCTGTTGGGACAGCTTCGAGATTGGCCGTCAAATCATAACTGTGCCCCTTTTTCAAAAGTGGGAGGGCAGGCTGGGTACGACCAGCTTGATAGTTTTGGATGGCCATCCAAGACTGGATTTCCGTTCCTGATGGCACCAAAGGATTGTAAAATTGCACAGAACCATCTTGGCGTTTAACAATTTTTGAGCCATACATGTAGGCTTTGTGGTTTAAGCCCCACAAGATTTCTGATTTCTTGTTTCTGAACATTCTTACTCCTTCCTTCCAAAATCATTTTCTAAAATCATACGGTAAAAATTGACAAACCAAGTTGTCGCCGTATATGAATCATCGTTGTGTCGACCTGACGTTCCCTTACTGAGAATCTTAGCTCCTGAATAATAGAGGGACTTGGTAATATCCTCATAGGCCGTTGGATCCATATCCTCGTCTTTCATGTAAGAAAGACCAAAAGTCGTGTTTGAAAAATCTGCTTTTTCAAACTTATTCCAGAACTTCTGATTAAGAGCCTCAACACCATCATTATCCAAACGTCCTGTCTGCAAATGCAAGACATCAATTCCTGTTGGAAAGACCTCTGGCGCCAAGAGTCTGGCACGATTACCGATAGTACCGACATTAGCTAGAGGTTTAGACATGATGATCGCATGAGGTTCAAAGTCCGCACCATAGTACATAGATGGGAAGGTTCCCATGGACATCCCAGAAAGGATGAGCTGACTATTGTCAAAACCTAGGTAGTCCAAGTAATGTTGGATGGTATCCTTGATACTATTTTCAAGCTCTTCAGTTCCCATGTAAAAGGCTCCACCCTGGAGGCGAGGATCTGAAAAGAGCAAGAAGGGAGTTCCCATAGCCTTCATCATCCCGAAACCTTCGAAACCTTCGGCAGGACGGAAACCTGAGAAGTAAACAGACAAAGGTGGCTTGAAGTCTCCAGGATAGAAGAAATAGTTGATTTCCTGACGTTTGCTATCGTGGAGAATACCACCGCCAAGGACAAACTTCCCAAATTGAAAACGCGTCAAACGTTGGTGGAGCCCACCGATAGTAATCTGACCTTTGCCCTTCATTTCAAGACTAGCTGACAAAAGGAAGGTTCTATCCTCATCAAGAACAATGGCTCCTTTGCGCATTTCTTCTTCTGAAACGATGTAGGTCTTGAAAATGCCTGCTACCGAACCTTCAGGCAGAAGATTGAGAATCAAGCGACACTCACAGGTAGCATCTTTTTCAAACTCCAACCAAAGCTCAATTGGGTTTTCCTTGCTGGCTCTGACATTATAGGTCCAGTCCAAGACAGGACTAAATTCTTGACCATAGTCGCCCTTTAAAATGACATTTTCAAAACCATGATAGGTCACTTCACCACTGAAATTTGGGTTAACTTGGGTAGTGAATGGAAACATCTTATCCCCGTATTGCCCTGAAAAGAGCGCTTTGGAAAGGGTAAAGAGCAACTGACCATGATTTGAAAAATCCGTTGGGACAGCGCAAATTTCCTTCAGAAACTGAAGAAGGCTCTCATCTGGCACTTCAATCGTTTGATCAAAGAAAATAGTGTGAGGAATCAAATACTCTTTAATAGCCATCAATTCCTCAAGACCTGCAAGACTGTCCACAATAACCGCTGTGAAAGCCTTGATTTCGTCTTCTTCGATGGTTTCTTGCAAGGTCTCAAACTGACCAAGATTGCAATAGTACCATTTCATATTTTCAGGAATTTCCTGATTTTCTGACCAGTTGGATGATCCAACTTGTAGTATTTTCAGGCGATTATCCTTGGTCATTCTGCTCCTCCTTCAACCATTTTTCCCATTTTTGCACCAAACGGTCTCCTGTATTTTCCTTAATTTTCTCAATAGAGTAGATAAGGGAACGGTTCCAGTTGTTCAACTGTCCCAAATAGTAGTAAGCCCCTTTTTCAAAATCAGACAAGTGCTTCAAGATATAACCATTCTCTTGGTGGGTCACATACTCAGACGCCACACGGTTAATTTGTGGAATACCAGCACTGATTCCAGCAATCTGTGTATAACGATTAGGTTCCTTGCTTAAGTCGACAATAAGTCGTGTAAACTGAAGGGCCTTGATAAGGGCAGTCTCGTCACGCAGGTCTTGGAAAGAAAATCGGCTGACGATTTCATTATTTTCTTCCAATTTATTTTCTGCACCACTACTTTCGACAACCTCTTCAAAGGCATCTGAACTCAATCGTTCTTCAATTATTTTTTCCACTTGATTTTGCAGGCTACCAAGTTGCTCTGGATTGGCATTAAATGCTCCAAACTCAACCTGTGTCTTAGGATACTTAGCCACAAAAGCCAAGACCTGATAAATAGCCTCTAAATCCAACTGGTCAAAGTCAACCTGATAAAAAATCTTAGACTCTTTGACACGTTGACTGGTTCCCAAAGCCAAACGGGTATCGAAGGAGGCCATGTGTTTGAGTTTCTTAGCCTCTTCTGGATAGGCAACCTGAAGCTGCTCCAAGTAATCGTAACGGTCAGCAATCAACAAGTCCACTTGCGGCAGAAAGGCTGCATAGGTGTCAATACTATCGTCCTGATTACGTTCTGCGAACCAAGTCAAAATCTTAGTGTTGTCTGCTGGCAAATGTTTAAAGAGGTGCTTGTTATGGCGTAGATCTGAGGCAATAACAAAACGGTCCTCTGCTTCTACCTTTTCGTCCAAGAATTTAGTCAAAAATTCCCAGATAACTTCTGAAAGATCACCGTAGTAACTCTTATTAAAACGACCTTCCGTACGAGGGTTGGCTACAATTCCACGGCCATCAAAGAAATGACAGAGTTGCCAGACTCCCTTGGCATTAAGATAGTTTCGATAGCTTGGTTGTCCACCTTCATAATAAAGACTGCTTGAGATAAAACCGCGGTCATCGTAGACATCTTCACGAATGATTTGCTCATCCTTAAAGTAGCGAATCATGCCAATAAAACCCTCTGATCCAAATTCAACCTCGGCATAACGCTTGTGTTGGCATTGCACCACGATAGCAAATGGTGTGTAAACAAAGGTAGACCCTTCTGGCCATTCCAAATCTGTCACCTGAAGATTTTTCATATCTTCATCAGTGATACCCTGAATCAAGTCAAAAATAGCTGTATAGCCAACTTCCAAGACATCATGACGATGCAAGAAATAGCGCAAATGTGGTTGGTAGGCCAAAAGCAAAAGCTGAGGGGCTAAGTCCTCATCCTGAAAAATACGAACTTGGTGCAAGCTGTCATCAAATTCAATTTTTTGGCGGATACGGTACCAAGGATCAATGACCGTCTTCCAAAATTCATCCGTCTGTCCATACCAAGCTGGAATAAAATAATACATGAGTTCTCCTTCATTGTCTTTTCATCACAATACTTGAGATTGAGGGGCAGACCGATCACACATCACCAGCCTGCCTCTCAACCCCACGAGGGGTGAGAGTTTATACATTTTCAAAAAGTGGGGTGTAGGAAGTGTTTAGCTTCAAGGCTTTCATTTCCTCGTTAACATTGTAAATCATACCGCTAAAAATCAAGAATGTCCCAGGAATCATACTCAGTTGTAGGTAATCTGGATTGACCAAGATAATCAGCATTGGAGCACCCGCCATAAAGAGCATATAAAGGGCACCGATAAAACCAAGTCTAAGCACCAAATGGTTGATATAGTCACTAGTTTCTTGGCCTGGATAAACACCGTAGATATACTCACCTGACTTGCGCATTCGCTCAGAGATTTGCTCACCAGAGACATTAACGAAGGCAAAGGCTAACCCTAAAACGAAGAGCATGATCAGATAAACAACCAACCAAAGAGGTTGACCGACTGTCAAAGCCTTGATGGCACCACTGGTCCACTTGCTTTCAGGATGGATAAATTGAATCAGCATAAAGACATACTGCGGAATACTAACCAGCGACATGGCATACATGAAAGGCATCCCTCCGGCTGGATTCAACATAATATCCAAGTAAGAATACTGTTTAAAGCGGTTATGAATATTGATTTTATTGATTGAGATACGGTATCTAGCCCTCTGCACAACCCCTGAAATATAGAGGAAGACCAAACTGAATAGAATCAGAGGAAGCAAGACATCCCAACCAATACCTAATTTTTCAATACTATCCATGATTTGATAGGGCAGATTGGCCATCATACTTGCCATCAAGATGACAATAGAGCCCCCAATCCCAAAGAGGGAGTTGAGGTCTGATAGCCAAACCAAGAAGAAGGTCCCGGCAATTAATAAAATGGTATTCATGAAAATAGCGAGACTAGCATTAACCCCTGAAACGATAGGTAAATTCAAGGATACTGCCAAAGATTGAACAATGGCAATCCCTAGGGCCAAATACATGCGTCTACGGTCCTGAATCTCAATGGGAAGATTTTTCAAGCCCATTTTCTTAGAGAAAGAAAACATCTGCCAGAGAATCATGGCCGACATCCAGGGCGACAAGCCCACTGAAAATAGAGACATGGACCTGAGGTTTCCCCCCATCATGGCACTAGAGAAAGCCAAGGAACCTATGGCTACCCCAAAGATATTTGCATTTTTCAAATCCACAAACGGTAGAACCAATTGATTTCCCAAACAATAAATAAAGAGGAAAAAGAGGGTCCATAAGACACGTTTGGTGATTATCGATTGACTAATTTTTTTCACTATTACTCCTATTTCCTGCCCATAGACAGGCTGATGTTATTTCGATTGAAACGAGACAGAGACGCCATTTCAGCCTACTTATCCAAGCAAAGGATTACAGACTCTTCTTGCGCATTTGGCGAATGGTCTCAGCCATCTCTTTCCAACGATCTCTTGAGTAAGTTTGTTGGTTATGCTTGGTTGACTTGAGGTCCTCAAACCCTAAAATCGGTTTATTTTCAAACCTAAAGGCATCAAGAATCTCCACTACCTTTCTTCCTGGATTGATATCCAAAAGCAAGTCGCTAGTCCGCACCAATTCCAAATCTAGCCCGTTTAAGCCCGCAATGGCTGAGTAAACCGTCACATTTGGATAGGTAATCAATTGGGCCAGTTTATCTGTCACATGCTGGCGAGAAGCAATTTTAAACTGTACCTTAGGAAGAGCCGAGATAAGATCCGTCAAATGCGGAATTTCTGAAATGTTGGTGTAGACCAAACAAGTAAATGGACGGCCCTTAGGATAAATCATATCCTCTGAAAGTGGTGATAAGGCAGCATTTTCAGCGACCCCTGACCAATCCATTTGAGCATAGAACCACCAGACCTCACGATAGGCTTGGCAGGCTAAAGGCAACCAAGGCTTACGGTGTGAGGCATAATGCAGAACCTTAGGATAGTCTTGACCATTTGGCAAATGGAAGCCGGCTAGACTAGACTTGGTAACCGCATAATTGTTATCAAAAGACAAAGGCAACCAGTTGTTACGGAAGACCATATTTAGAATGGACTGCTCCGCAAACGGAACCTTATCATGCCATTCGCTGGTCATGTCAATCAAGTGGCGTCTCATATTGTACTGTTTCCAGTAAGCTGTATCAATCACCATGAAACCTGCATCAAACATTGCCTGACGGTCTTGAACCTGAATGGCATAATCACGCACAGCAGCCAAAGGGCGACCTTTTAAATCAAGGGTAAAGAGATCTTCTAGAGAACCTGTAACCACCATGTCACTATCCAAATAGAGAGCTCGTTCCTCAGACACAAAGTCCGCCACAAAATAGCGAAGATAGCTAGCATAATTACTATTGGTCTTGTATTGCTTAATCTGACCACTATCCACACGACAGTTAATTACTTCACTACCAAAGGCAGCCAGATGACGGTTAAGTCCTCTAAACCACTCTTGAGAAAAATCATCGTTAATCAAGTAAAAACGAATGTTGCGATGATGGAAAACGATAGATTTGATGGTCGTAAGCACTTGGTCAACATAGGCATAGTTGGCTGCTAGAACAATGGCACGCTTCTTAGTCTCATAACGTTGAGGAGCCAAACTCAAGACCTGAAATTTCTCCTGAATGGAGCGGTAGGCATCAGAATCTGTGAGACCTTGCTCCTCTACATTTTTCAGGCAAGCCTCTAGCATCTGACGGTAGGTAACCATGTATTTTTCCAGAGGGAAACCATGGCTAGCAACAATAGCCAAGCGCTCCTCCATGGCATAAACCAAGGTCATCATCCAGTCTTGCATCCAAGTCGCTGATGGCATCTCTGGACTCTCACGGTATACATAAAGGCCCTTGTTGAGATAAACCGTACGCTCACTCATGAGGTAAGCCTTAAGGTTGAAAAAGCCATCCTCTCCTGCATGCTCTTTTGGAAAAAGCAAGTCATTAAACAAGGAACGTTTGTAGAGTTTACCTGTCGCAGAAATCAGAGCGATGTTGATGTTATTGGTTTCTTCAAAGAGCCCATCAATAATCTGAGCGGGTGAATACACCTGCTCGTAATAATCTTCATCCTTGATATAAAAATAAAAGCGATCTTCCGATTCCTTATAAACACTGTAATTGGCTACTGCGATATCTGCCTTGTGAGCTTGGAGCGCCTTATAAAGCTCCTCTAGATAGGTTGGTTCTACCCAATCCTCAGCATCCACGTAGGTAACGTAAGCTCCCTTAGCCTGACGAATACCAATATGGCGAGCATCTGAAAGCCCTCCATTATCCTTTTTGAAATAGAGAATGCGAGAATCCCTAGCAGCATAGCTACGACAAATGGCGTCACTCTTATCTATTGAGCCATAATTGATGAGGATAATTTCAAGATTTTGATAGGTCTGCCCCAAGACACTGTCTAGACAGGTCTGGAGTTGATTTTCCACATTGTAAACGGGAATAATTACGGAAATTTTTTCTGTCATTTTTTATTTCTTATTTTTTTCTAGCTAGTATAATTTTTTCTTTTCCTGTCTCAAATCGACATAAGCTTTCCAGAAACAGTCTAAGAGTTTAATAACAACTTTTAGGTCGCAAGAGATAGGGACCTAAAACACACTCTATACACTTTTTCCTTGCTTTTATCGAGACTTAACCATATTAAATTATACCATAGTATCACTTAATTTTCTAATAGATTAGCTTTTTTATGAGAGGTTTTTTTCAAACTAATTTCCTTTTATTTTCAGAAAAAACTGACAGTTAAAAAGCTTCAAAATAAAGGATAGAAAAAGAGATAGCCCCGACGAAGAACTATCTCTTAGAAAGGTTAAAGGATTTTGAGTGAGGTCTCTTAAACTCTCGACTCTTCCTACCCCTTATCCACAATTTTAATACGGCTACTACCATCATGCGACTTGATGATAGCTAATTGCTGGGCGATACCTTCTTTCATGTCGTCCACGTGGCTGATGACACCGACCATACGGTTTTCGCCAATTTGTTCTAGGACCGCAATGGCCTTAGTGAGAGCCTCTTTATCTAGCGAACCGAAACCTTCGTCGATGAAGAGGGCTTCAACAACGGCACCCTTGCTGGTATTTTGCACGACTTCTGAGAGGGATAGAGCAATGGCCAGTGCAGCGATAAAGGTTTCACCACCAGACAAGGATTTAACGGAGCGTTCACTACCTGTCAACTGGTCATAGACGTTGATATCCAAACCAAAGTGATCACGCGCCCTGCGTCCTTCCTCGCTCAAGACAAAGGAATAGCGATTATCCGTTAAGAGACCGATGTAGTTGGCATTGGCATAGTCTAAGATTTGTTGGAAATACTGACGGATAACGTAGACCTCAAGATTGAGACGACCAGTCAGAGCAGTATTTTCTCCCTTAACCACCTTAACCAAATCACTGAGTTCTTGATGAGCCTTAAAGGCCTCTTGGTTGCTGTCTTGAAGAGTTTTAGCCGCTTGGTAGGTAGCCGTCGCATCCTTAAGTCCCTTCTCCAGGACAGAGACCTGAGCTAATTGCGTATCGTAACTTTCCTGACTAGTTTGGACCTCTTGTGTTAAAGAGAGCAGATCTGTTTTTTCTTGATTTTGGAGAAGCGCTTGGCTCTTACTAATCTGCGCCTGCAATTCTTGTTTAAGGGTTTGGTAACTTGTCAATTGGGCCTGAAGCTTAGGAATAGCCTGCTTGTTCACCTCAAGCAGCCAAAGCTGGATTTGTTCTAGGTTATTGGTGAGCGCCCCTTCAGCCTTAAGACTTTGATTTAATTCAGCCGATAGACGCTTCGTTTCTTGGCTGGTCTTTTCTTTAGACTTGGTCAAGCTCTCAAGTTGCCCCTTAATCCCTTGAATGTCGGCACGAAGTTGGTTGTAGGCCTCACCATTTTCCTTGACTAGCTTATTATAGAGGTCCAACTCCTGCTTCGCAAAGGAAATTCGTTCTTGATAAACCTCTACAGACTCCAGTTCCGGATGAGCTTCCTGCAAATCTTTTAAGCGCTCCTTAGCTTGGTCAAGAGCTGCCTTGGCCTCTTGATAGCTCTTAGCCAAATCTGTCGCTTTTTCCTGAGCTTGCCCTAACTCCTCTTGATAATGGACACGGTCTGCCTCTTCCTTCTCATAGCGTTTTTGGAGTTCTTGATAATGCTTCTCAACAGCACTCAACAAGGCTTGTCCACAGTCAGACTCGTAGTCTTCTGAAAAGTCAAAATCAAACTGTCCCTTAACTTGCTCTTCCAGTTCTTGATAGTGTTTTTCAAGAGTCAGCTTAACTTTAGCCACTTGGTCAAGCAGATCTTGGCGCTTAGTCTCAACTTCACTCAAGGTAGCCTGACGGCTTGACAAGGCAGCAACTTGCTTTTCTTTTTGAGCTTGAAGTTCCTCCACCTGATTCATGAGATCCTTCAAGGCCGCTTCATCAGCCTGTGTCCCATCGACCTTAGGATGATCCAAGGAACCACAGACCATACAGGGCTGTCCATCCTCTAATTCTGCCTGCAGCTGGGCAATCATGAGCTGACGTCGTGAAGCCAAAGTCGTTCTTAACTTCTCTTCCAATCTTTTGAGAATTTCTTGAGCTTGATCACTATCCAAAGATAAGGTTTGATGACGCTTTTCCGTCTTTGCCAACTCCTGATTCAAGCCCTCTATTTCTTTAAGATCCTGAGCCAGCTGCTTATCCACACTGTAGCCCACAGACTGGAGGAGTTTTTCAGCCTCATGCAAACTCTCTAAACCAAGACGATTGGCCTCCAAATCTGACAAGGACTGGGAAAGGAGCTCAATCTCTTTCGAAGCCCGCTGATAGGTTTCTTCTAACCTCTTGTAGTTAGCACTCGACTGTTTGATTTTCTCCTGCTCTTGGGCAAGACTCTGGGCATAGATAATAGCCTCTTTCCACGCTTCCAGTTTCCCTTCTTTTTGAAGAAAATCCTCAGATTGAGTTGCAAGCGTCTCTTTTTGAGCCTTGACTTCCTCAAAAGCCTGCTCCTGAGCACTTAGCGCCTCCTGAGCAATTTCAAGGTCTTGCTCTACTTGCAACAACTGCTTCTGATACTGCTTCAAGCTGCTGATGGTTTCCTGCAGCCCTTGGGCGAACTGCAATTCCTCCAGATGCGATTTCGCCTCTGCTTGTCCCTGAGCCCCTTCCTCAATTTCTAGACGGTAACGCTCCTTGGCTTGCTCCAATTCTTGGAAAATCTTTGCTACATCTTGTGCAGTTTGTAAGCTCTTTTGCAGCTTAGCCAAATCCTCATGGGCATCCTTCAAAATGCTTTTCTGCTCTTCAAGATTTTCTTGACGTTGTGCCAAAAGTTCTTCGAGGCGTGCTAATTTTTCAGAAGCTGGTGTTTGGGCCAAAACAGCTAATTCTTCCTCAGACCAAACCTGACTGGCAAAATGGCCATCTAACTGAGCCTGGCGCTTCTCCATATCCTTGTTGCTCTGACGAAGACGCTCTTCCAAGCTCTTTTGAAAACGGTCAAAAATACCTGTTCCAAAGATTTTCTTCAAAATTTGAGTCTTGGTCTTGGAATCTTCTTTCAAGAAACGGCTGAAATCATTTTGCGGAAGGAGGATAATCTGTTTGAACTGCTCGGCATTGAGACCCAAAATCTGCTCAATCTGGTCACTCACTTCCTTGATTTTATCCCCAAGCTTTTCAATTTCCTGACCACCAATCTTATCCACAATGACTAAGGAAGCCGTTGCTTTTTGTATGGTCGTACCACCACCCCGCTTGGCCCTCTCCTGCTGGAGAACTCGCTCAATGCGATAAAGGTGGTTGCCCTGTTGAAAGTAAAAAGTCACCTTGGTCAAATCATCCTCTGGACCAGCAAAGGTCGACCGCATCTCCTCAACATTACGATCACCACTGGTCGTCGCAAACAAGGCCACTGTCATAGCGTCAAAGAGAGTACTCTTACCAGCCCCTGTGTCACCACCAATCAAAAAGAGGGGAGCATGGTCAAACTGGGTGAAATTGATGACTTCCTTACGATAAGGTCCAAAATTGGTCAATTCTAACTGAACTGGTCTCATTGTCGGCTCCTTCCAATCTCCTCAAAAATACTTTCCACAAGGGCCTTTTGTCTCTCAGACAAGACCTCGCCCCCAGTCACTGTCTGGTAAAAATCAGAGACAATTTCCTGCGGCGACTGCATTTCCAAATCTTTTAAGTGCTGATCGACGGTCAGGCTTTCTTCCCTGACATCACCCAAACGACTGAAAGTGATTTCTACAATATCTGTCCCATAAATTTCTTCCAGACGGGCACGCACATTGATACCCTCTAATTCCTTACGACTGGACAGTTGAATATCAAAGGCAAACCAAGCCTTTTGACAAGGCTGTTCCTTATAAAATTCAGGTGACATCAAGGTTTCAAAAGGCGCCTGCAAGGTCAAAATCGGCCGTCTGACCTCTAAAGAATGGAAGGTCTGAGACAAGTTACCAGTCGCATCCAATTCAAGAATATAAACACCCTTTTCTTCCTTACGTTTGGCTTCTTTAACATTAAAGGCGACTGGACTGCCTGAATATTGCACGCGCTTGGTCGGACTGGCAAAGCGGGTATGGATATGCCCCAAAGCCACATAATCGAAAGCCTTGAAAAGGTCACTGGTCACATTGGTAAGACCACCCACCGTATTGCTGGTTTCAGACAGCATCAGTTCTCGAAGACTTTGACCATCTTGGTCATCTTTCTTAGAAACCGCAAAATGCGTCACCAAGACATGGGCCTTGTCAGGATCAAAGGCTTTTTCCATATCCTCAAGAATGTAGGCCAAGGCATCACCAATCCCCTGAATCTCTTTATCCCCATCATCCTTATAATAAATCCGAGCATCAATAGGATCGATAAAGGGAAGAAGAAAAATCTGACAATCCTCCAACTCAATCGGCTCAAAGGCCTCCTCCAAACGTGTGCTTAAATGAAGACCCTGAGGTTGAAAAAAGTCTCGCCCAAAATGCAAGCGTTCAGCCCCATCGTGATTGCCACTGATGGCATAGACAGGAATCTGCTCCTCTAAGACCAAACGTGCCAAAGTCTTATTAAAAAGTTTAATCGCATCCACAGGCGGCACCGCACGGTCATAGAGATCCCCAGCAATGATGACCCCATCCACCTGTTCACGAATTGCCAAATCCACTATCTGTTGGAAGGCCCACTCCTGCTCCTCCAGCAAAGACCAGCCATTGAGGGTTCGCCCCACATGCCAATCTGACGTATGTAAAAACTTCATGACAGTCTCCTCATTCGTTTTGTCTTACTCTATTGTACCTTATCAAGCTGAATACTGCTTAAAAGATTCACAAACTTCGAAAGCTTTCCTGCTTTTTATCTACAAAGACCAAAAAATCTCTCCCGAGCAATTCACTCGAGAGAGATTTTATTTTTAGAATTTATGAGAGATAAGGTGTGGAAATCTTAGTCTTGGTTTTTACGACGATTCATAGCCGCAAGTCCTGACATGAGTCCCATAACAACAACACCCATTGCTGCGAGGTTGTTATCTGTCTCACCTGTTACTGGCAATTGTTCGTCGCCTTCTTTAGCTTTATCAGAACCATCTGCCTTCTTACCATCTTTGTTTCCAGATTTCTTCTTATCTGAACCTTTACCATCTGATGCGCCATCAGCCGCTGAACCAGATCCAGAACCTTTAGACCCCTTAGATCCGTTTGAAGTTGCTTTGACAGCTTTAGATGTTGAGTTTCCAGATTGTCCGCCATTACCGTTTGATGGTGTTGAGCCATCTTCGACTTTACGGTAGATGTAAGTCACGACTGTTTGACCTTCTGTCATCTTGTCTGTAGATTTACCTTCTTGACGAATCAATTCGTATTTCACACCGTTACGGTAGATATAACGGTCACCGTGAACATCAACCTCTGAACCAACAGAGTTAGTGATTACAAGTGGCATCTTGATTTGGTTACCATACTCATCACGGTAGATAACGACGATAGTACCAACTTCTTTGTTAACTGCTGGTTTAGCAGGTTCTGCATTAACCACCTTGTAAACAACCTTTGTATCTTCACCTGGGTTGCTTGGTGTCACACCAGTCTTATCAGCCTTGTAACCTTTCACTTCAGGAACAAGGGTCATAGCAGCCTTAGTTGGATCGTTAGGATCATTTGTGTAAGTAACTGCTTCAACACCTGGGATTGGATTACCTTTTTCGTCAACGGCAATAATCTTACCAAATTTAGTGTAAGTGACAGTCTCAACCTTGCTGTCCATAGTCACATCTTGAGAAGCCACACGACCTTTATCAGCGAAATAACCGTTAACCAATGGTGTGATGACGAGGTCAAACTTAGTCTTATCTGCCTTCCATTCACCTGCTGTAAGAATGTCACCTGTTACAGAGTCAAGAGTCAATGAACGTTTCCATTGTGCTTTTTGAACACTGTCTGCTGGCAATTTAGCATTGCTATCTTTGCTTGCATAGTGAACAGTGTATGTCACATCTTTAAGGTAAGCATCCTTAGCTGGCCATTTTGGACCATTTGGTTGGTTAGGATAGATTGGTGTTCCTGGTTCGTGTGCATTGTCTGGATTAAAGTCAAGTGCTACACGTTTGAAGCTTACTGTCCAAGCTTGGTCAACTGTACTATCCAAGTCGAATGTTGCACCAGCTGGGTAACCATCTGTCACAAGGACATAGCCAAGGTCCTGATAATGTTTGATACGTTCAGCTGTTGAATAGTTAACTGCTTCGCCAGACTTACCAGCCAAGGCAACAGTTTCAAGGGTTGAACCACTTGTTTCATCACGGTATACAACACTTGCTTTTTGGTCATTCTTCACATAAACAACCTTAGTATTGCTAGACAAGTCACCTGGTGTTGCAGGTACTACCTTAGCAGTGTAACCTGGGATAGTTGGCAAGTTCTTATCAACTGCAATCATCTTAGTTGGATCGTTAGGATCATTGATGTAGGCAGTGTCAGATACACCTGCAATTGGGTTACCATTTTCATCGACAATGACGAATTTACCAAAGGCTTTGTAGGTTACTGTATCAGTTGCTTCTGGAGCATCTGGTGTAACTGTCTTACCACCTGCTACAGCTTTATCCGCAAAGTATCCATTCACAACAGGAACCTTAACTGTACCGTAAGTGTGGCTAGTTTCGTTCCAAGTCACCTTACCAGTCGCTTGGTTATCCTTACCTGCAAAGGTATAATCAGATTTCACATCTGCAGCTGGTGTCTTATCACCAGCACCTTGGAAGGTAACAGTTTGTTTAGTCGCCTTAGTCACATCGTTAACGATTGCTACGTAAACGACACGAGTATCTTCACCTGGATTTGATGGTGATGCAGGGATAACTTTAACAGTGTAGCCAGGAATGCTTGGAAGCGTCTTGTCGATGGCAATCATCTTAGTCGCATCATTTGGATCGTTCGTGTAGGCAGTTGTTGATACACCTGGAATTGGATTTCCATTTTCATCCACAGCGATAAATTTACCAAAGGCTTTGTATGTCACTGTGTCTGTTGCATTTGGTGCATCTGGAGTTACTGTCTTGCCACCTGCTACAGCTTTATCAGCATAGTAACCAGTAACAACTGGAGTCTTAACTGTTCCATAAGTGTGAGTCGTTTCTGTCCAAGTTGTTGTATTAGTTGTAGGATCTTCTTTACCGTTGAAGTTAAAGTCATTTTGAGTGTTAGCAGCTGGTGTCTTCGTATCAGCACCAGTGTAAGTCACTGTTTGACTTGTTGCTTTAGTAACATCTTTCGTGTCTTTTTCAACGATAATGTGGTAACGGTAACCTGGAGCTAGGTATTGACCACCACCATTGGCATCAATTGAAGCATCCAAACCTTGTGAACCGTTGGCAAATTGAACAAGGTCAACGACACGGCTTTGGTTACGGTCCCAAGTACGTTCTGAACGGATAGTTGCAATACCGTTGTTATAGTCGTATTGACGTTCTGACTTCAAGACATCTACGTAAGCATTAGCTTTAGATTTGTCAGCAGATGCATACTTGATGCGGTATCCTGCTGGTACTGGTGGAAGTTCTGTTACACCAGCATCGTAGATTTTATTGTAAGTCTTACCGTTTGCTGTGATTGTTTCAGTTGAGTTATTGATACGGTATGTTGAAGATCCAGGAATCTTGTTTCCTGCTTCATCGACATAGTCAATAATACCAAGGTTAGCGTAGTTAACAACAACCATGTAATTACCGTTTGTAACGTAGTCATAAGGTCTCATTACTCCACGGTTATCACGACCGACTTTGAGGTGGTTGATGTAATCAATATTAACAAAGTATTGTTGACGCTCTGGCAAATAGGCAAGTTTGTAGCCAAGGTTTGTCAAGTCAGGGTTTGTTGAGCCTGCTCCAGCATTTGTCAAAACAGCAACCGCATCAGCTGTACGAAGGCTACGGTTTGATACCGCAAGTCCCATAGCATTGATGAGATTTTCAGAGTTAAGACTTGCTTCAGCAGCATTCAATTCACTACTTGTTACAGCTAACTCGCTAGTCGCTACTTTAAGGACGCTATTTACAGCGTTAGTTGTAGACTCTGCACTTGCAGTTTCTGCTGCAGTCGCAACTGAAGCAGCCGCACTTGTTGGTGCTGATACTTGACCAGCAGCTGGAGTTTCTGCTACAGCTGTTGAGTTAAGAGCTTGTGCACTAGTAGCTACAGATGAAGCAGTCGCTGCTGCAGACTCAGAGCTCGCTTGCGATGCAGCCTGAGAAGCTGCTTCTGAACTAGCTGCTGTTTGACTAGTAGTTGAAGCTGCCTGGCTGTCTTGAGTTGCTGATTGTGGTTGTTCACTAGCCAAGGCCACAGTAGAGACTGAACTTGGTGCGTTTTCTGTTGTTGCTGGAGCTACTGATGCTGTTGTTGGCGTTGATTGCTCCACGACGACATCTGGCTCAGCAGTTGTTTCCATACCTGCGGTAGTTGGTGCTACCGTTTCATCAGCTTGGGCACCCTGTGCATTTGAGAAGATTGAAACTCCCAAAAGTACAGAGGCTACACCAAAGCTGTATTTTCTTAATGAAAAACGTTGGCGTTTATTAAACATATCTCTCATAATAATAAATTTCCTCAATATCCAAATTACTTTATATACAGTTTCCATTTTATACTATAATTA
>OKVU01000099.1_pt1 | contig 58222 bp, 47 predicted proteins | sample 1606901 | NCBI WGS metagenome assembly OKVU01 (sample SAMN03281017, study PRJEB24777) | human gut metagenome | isolation source: fecal sample PR221 from 1 month old male Chinese infant, caesarean... | reverse complement strand
CGCCGGAGTATCTGCGCCTGAACGAGGAGGTTATTAAACTGGTACAGGCATTCGACGCCGCGCGTAAACCTATCGCCGCCGTCTGCCACGGCCCGCAGCTGCTGGCCGCCGCCGGTATTCTGCAGGGCCGCACCTGCAGCGCCTATCCCGCCTGCGCCCCGGAAGTGCGTTTGAGCGGCGGGCACTATGCGGATATTGGTATCGACCAGGCGCATGTGGACGGTAACCTGGTTACCGCCCCCGCCTGGCCGGCTCATCCACAGTGGCTGGCGAAATTCGCCGCCCTGCTGGCGGAATAACCATACTGAGCCGGCGTTTTTGTTGAGCCACCCGCTCCCCTGCGGGAATCTATGCCTCAGCGCGGTGTTTAGTCTCGGGTAAACGCGCTGTTGTAAGTTATACCGATGGCGGGGATGCGCCACGATTTACCGCTTATCTTCAGGGGCCGGTTAAAAAACCAGCCCCTGAAAGATTTATCGCTGCCCTGACGGGCATCATCAATTCAGCAACGCGATCTGCTTGACCACTATTTCATTGATTTTATAGATTATTTCAGGAGTTACGCGTTCTTTGATATCGCGGTCAACAAATACCCGAATGCAATATTTGATGATTTGATACTGATTTAACTTATCACCACATTCAATTAACGGTTTTATTTCGTAGCGGTTCTTAAGATCTTTCACCAAAAGCTTAACTTCGGTTTTATCCAGGTCTTTAAAGGCGCAGTCGGAGACAATATCAACGGCAAATTCATGTGGTTTGAAATGAGGCTGTAATACAGAAGTCAATAACCCGGTGAGTTGACTCTTCCACGCCTTATTTTCCTTGTCAGCGATGTTAGCTTTATACACAGAGTGTTTGGCCTCATAGACCTTCGACCATGGGTGTCGGTTAATAATGTCATCAAGTATTTTTTTATTAACCGCCTCGGTATCGCTGATATCTATCCATTCACCAACCTTGTCATTCAAAAAATAATCATCACTGCACGCCAAATAAAACTCCTTCAGCGCGTCGATGAAGCTTTCATCGCTATGGTCAACGATACGGTCGGTAACGTCAGCGATAATGACATTTTGTGGATCCTTGCTTTGCATAATCTCACATAATGTGCTCAACATCGTCGCAAAGGCGCGGTTTGTTTTATGGTAATACACCTGCGAGAAAAGGCTGGAGCGCGCCCCAATAAACTCAGCGATCGAATCAATCCCACTCTCTTTGTAAGCAAGGTACAATTTTCCCTGTTCCTCGACCGGGACAATTGACATAAACAAGCGATTGTAATCGTAGATGCCACACTTGACGCCGGAGAAATAGCCATCTCTGAGCAAGTAATCCATCCGGTCGGCATCGATCGGACAGGAAGAGATGATCGAGGTCATTAACGGCAGGATATCTGTTGCCTTTCCATTAATTTCCTCAATGATCTGTTGGTCACCGTATCTTTTTTCGATGATTTTTAACACATTTTCGATATTTATTTCGTCATCGACCTTACCTTGTTTTCTCAGATCATGATAAATCATCAGGCTGAACAACAGCGAAAGCTGTTCATGTTCAACTTTCTGTTCTGGCTTGCTTAATACATCAATGATTGAATGGTAGGCCGTGGGGAGAACATCGGAGAATTCGTGCTTACCAGGCATAAAACTCTCAAACTGGTGGGATACCGGCCCGTGCCCGATGTCATGCATCAGGGCAGCGAGTCTCAACTCCTGAATGTTGTGTTTTGGTATCTGATCGATATGACCAAACACATGGCCATCATCATATTTCTTTTGATACCGTATCGCATTCAGGCGTAAATTATTGAGTATTTCACTTGATAAATGCAGCACCCCGAGAGAGTGTTCGAAGCGGCTGTGCACCGCAGAGGGAAACACCTTATATAAAAAAGAGTTCTGTTTAATGTTGCGTAAGCGCTGGAAAAGGGGGTGATTGATAAAGGCAATCTCGAGTGTCGTCAAACGAATAGTGCCGTGAATGGGATCAAGGTTCTTACTGGTCAATTCATTTTCAAAATCCATATCTTAAATCCTTTCATACGTGCATTAAATATATTTAGCATATTGACTGTTTATTCAACAATAATCTTGCGCATTCAGGCAATAAGGTCAATCACTAATATTTAACGAGCAACGCGGCAGATCATTATTTCCTTATCTCTCCACAGCGTCGCGCTATATCGGCATCCACTGACATATCGATTGACTACGGATGAAAACAGCCCCGGTTTTCTTCGCTCAGATGCGCATTCCCCCGGAAACCTCAATGCGCTGGGCATTCACCCAGCGATGATCATCGGATAACAGCGAGGCGATCATCGGCCCGATATCCTCTGGCAGGCCAGGTCGGCCCAGCGCCGTCATGTTCGCTACCGCCTGAGCGACCTGCGGGTTATCCCGCACCACCCCGTCGCTGAAATCGGTGGCGATGGCGCCGGGCGCCACGCAGTTCACCGTGATCCCGCGACTGCCCAGCTCAAACGCCATATAGCGAGTCAGGGTTTCCACCGCGGATTTCATGATCGCATAGGGCGCCCGGTTCGCCATCACGATGCGGGTGAGGCCGGACGAGACATTCACTATTCGCCCGCCATCGGCCAGCAGCGGCAATAGTTTTTGGCTGAGGAAAAAAACGCTCTTCACGTGGATGCGATACAGCGCATCGAATTCCGCTTCCGTGGCGTTAATAAATCCCATGCCGCTGGCGTTACCGGCATTATTGACCAGATAATCAAATTTATCGGCACCCAGCTCCGTCAGCGCGCCCTGAAAAGCGCTAACAAATGCGTCAAAGGTATCGATTTCGCCGGCGCTGAAAGGCAACGCGATCGCCCGGGCGCCCAGTGCTTCAACCCGTGTAACCACCTCGTTCGCCTCGGCAAGACGCGTTTTGTAGGTCAGTACTACATTTACGCCGCGCTGTGCCAGCGCTTCGACGGTCGCGCGTCCCAGGCCGCGGCTGCCGCCTGTCACCAGGGCGATTTTTGCGCTATTGTTCATGTTTTCTCCTTTTCTCTCTGCTGAAAACATGAGCGATTATAAGCCCCTGAATGCCGACGATAAGACCGCGTTGGGCGACAGGATAGTTTTGCCAGCTGGAACAATGTCATGGATAAACTGGATACTCTGACCTTGTTTGTGCGCATCGTCGAACGGGGCTCATTCAGTGCCGCCGCCGCGGATCTGGGGGTTTCCCGGCCAGTAGCGACCGCGGCTATTAAAGCGTTGGAGGTCAGTCTCGGGGCGCGGCTGCTACATCGTACCACCCGGCACGTACGGCCGACGGCAGAAGGCTCGCTGTATTATCAGCGCTGCGTGTCCATTCTGGCGGCCCTTGAGGAGGCCAACCGCAGCGCCGGGGGGAGCATCTCCGGCACCATTCGGGTAGACGTGGCGGGCAACCTGGCGCGGACCCTGCTGCTGCCCGCGCTGCCGCAGTTTCTCGCCCGCTACCCGGACATTACGCTGCAGATCGGCGAAAGCGAGCGTGACGTCGATCTGGTTCGCGAGGGAGTCGACTGCGTCATTCGCGGCGGCCATCTCCCCGACAGCGAGATGATCTGCCGGCCGCTCGCTGGGTTGCAGGAGATCACCTGCGCCAGCCCGACCTATCTCGCCCGGTACGGCACCCCGCATACGATTGAAGGACTGACGGGCCACGTGATGATCGGGTTTGTTTCATCGCGCACGCAACGTACCTTGCCGCTGAGCTTTACCCAGGATGGCCGTCAGAGCGAGGTCAGTTTGCCCTGTCGGTTGCTGACTTCCGATGCCGACGTCGGCGCCGAAGCGGCAAGGCTTGGCTTTGGCCTGTATCAGGCCCCCTTGCCCCGCCTTGAGGCCGATCTGGCGTCGGGCGCGTTAACGGAAGTGCTCGCCGATTTTCGCCCTGCGCCGCTGCCGCTCTCCCTGCTCTATCCCAGTAATCGGCAGCTCTCTGCCCGGGTACAGGTATTTATCGACTGGGTGACGGCGCTGATGAAGCCTCCCCTGGCGCAGCAGGCATCCGGAAGGCTAAAATAACGTTTGCTATTATTCACGGCACGTGCGTTAATCGTTGAGTCGATTTACCAGACAAAAAGTTATTATCTGAGTACGTGTTCTCATCTCCAGGCGTTATCCCTGATACCACCTTCCTTTGAGCAGTCCCGTTAGTAGTTTGCTTTTTCTGTAAACAGGCCCTGTCAGATCCTTGTCGGCTCCTTAAAATGTCCGCCATCTGACCCAAAACCCGGCTTACCACCAACTAAAATCAGCCGCGTTAATTTTCCTGAAACGACCATTGTCTTTTCAACAGAACATCACCCATACAAGGTTTACATTATGATCGAACATATCCATTTTAGATGCCCATGCTGCCATGGCTCCCAGTACAGAACGTCCCAGTTTGACGTGACGGAAAAAAATCCCTTTGGTGCGAAATGCATTTTCTGCAAATCGGCCATGATGACGTTAGATACTCTTCGCCCTTATCACCTGGGCGCGCTGTCCACCGCTCAGGCCCAGCCATAAGACGGATGAAGCCGGTGAACGCGGGCGGGAAAATTCCCCCGGGGATTCACCTGGGGGCAAGCTCTGTTCCTTCACCTTACGCGATCGTCGGTGGAATGGCGAAGAACGGCATCCGGCAACGCTTTTATCAGGGTCGTCACATTCTCCCCGGCGCGGGTTTCCACATTAAAATAGTCCACCGTGCGCAGAATAAGCCGCAAACCTCTGCCGCTTTCCGCTAACGGATCGACATCGAAGCGCTCATCGCCACGCGCCAGCGCCAGGCGCTCGGCCGGAAAGACCTCTCCCGCATCAATAAAGCGCAGCGTCACCCGGTCTTCCGTTGCGATAAATTCGACACGAAAAACACGTTGCCGATCCTCATGCAACGCATAGCGAATGATATTGGTGGCCGTCTCACAGACGGCAAGATCGAGCGCGAAGCGCCACTCCTCCCCGACGGACAGCGGCGCCATTTGTTGAGCCAGCCACGCCGCCAGCGGTGATAGCGAGCTGAGTTGGGCAGGAAAATTCATGACGTTATTCACGGGCGCGTCACGGATTGAACTGCGCAAGGGCTGAAGTGCGATCCTCGCAAATACGAAAAATACGATCCATCCTGGTCAGGGTAAACATATTGCGGATGCCGGGGTTCAGCGCGCACAGTGTCATTTCTCCTTTACCGTTCATCATTTTCATCAGGGAAACCAGCGTTCCCAAACCGCTGCTGTCGATAAAATCGATTTTACTGAAATCAACAATCAGATCGGTGCTATCTTCGCCTATCTCCTGGGCGATTGCCGCCTTAAAGGCTACTGCGACGGAAGCATCCAGCCGACGCACCGCCGGCGTCAGGATCGTCACCGAGGCCTGCCGTTCAGTTTCAATTTTCATCACTGTCCCCTGTACGTTCAATAATCAAGAGTGAAACATCATCGGCCATCGCCTGGGTCTCCTGCGCGTCGCCACTGCGCCAGCGGATCAGGTGCCGGGCAAAACGCGGCAGCAGCGCGGGCAGCGGCTGCGTCACGCTGTCCTGCAGCCACGCTTGCAAGCGCGCCTCGCCAAACTGTTCACCGCTCCGGTTTTCACATTCGGTGATACCGTCGCTGAACAGGCACAGCCGCTCTCCCGGCGCCAGCGAGAAACTGACATCTGCCCACGAGAGATGGTCTATCAACCCTACCGGCGCCCCGCCGCTGCCGACCGGGCGGACGGTAGCGTCCGGGCTAACGATAAAAGGCGTGGGATGCCCGGCCTGACAGAGTTTGCCCGCACCGGTCTGCAGGTCGATGACGCCATAGATCAACGTGAAATAGCTGACGATCTCTGTTTCGTCACTGCAAAAACGACCATTGAGGATCGCCACCACCTCGGCCGGCGACGCCGGCTGGTTGTCTGCCGTAAAAAGAAAGCGCTCAACAGCCCTGCCATGCAGAAACTGACGGGCGACGGCGAGCGACATCATCGCCGCCCCCACACCGTGTCCGGAGACATCCACGCAGTAAAATCCGAGACGATCGCCCAGCGGGAAGACGTTAAAAATATCCCCCGACACCCAGGCCGAGGGCAGGAAAATCCAGTCGGAGAAAAATCCCTGATGGCGCAGCTGATGAGCCGGGAGAACCGACTGTTGAATGCGCGCCGCCAGCTCCAGATCCTGTTCAATCTGTCGCAGCGCTTCGCTCAGCCGCGCATTGCGCGCGGCGAGGTCAGCCTCGAGGGAGAGGATCCGCGCCCCGGCGTGCAGCCGCGCCCGCAGCTCGCTCTGCTCTACCGGTTTGCTGAGAAAATCATCGGCCCCGGCCTCAAACCCCTGCGTTAGATCGCCAGGATCTTCGCGGGCGGTGAGCAATATCAGATAAACGTAGTGACCAAACTGGCGGCGGCGCACTTCCCGGCACAGCGTCAGGCCATTCATCTCCGGCATTTCCCAGTCGCTTATCACCAGGCTGACAGGCTGGTTTTCGAGGATCGCCAGCGCGTCGACGCCGTTTTCCGCCTCACTGACGATATAGCCCCACTGCGTCAACATCCGGCTTAGCAGCCGACGATAAACCAGCGAATCTTCAACAATCAGGACGTGCTGTGCCGACATCGCGCCTCCTAAATCGGCAAGAACCAGATAAGGCTGATCGTGCCTTCACGAAACTTGCCGCTGCCGCTGTCATGCCCCGGATAGCGGGTACCGGCATAGTTGGCATACTGCACAGAGAACGATCCCGGCGTATAGCCCGCGTAGCCAAAGCTGTAACTATAATCGCCATTCCACGGCTGCTGCTGGCTGCTGTCCGGATACCAGAAGGCGGTGGCGCGCACAAAAAAATGCTGCTTAAAGGTATATCCACACCCCCCAAGCAGCACATTTTTGTTTTTGCGGATATCGTTACTCTCCAGATCGTAATAACGCGGCACCCAGCTGTAGCCTGCCTGGCAGATAATGGCGTCGCCTTTGTTAATCAACAGCGCATGCTCCATGGGCTTCGGCAGCGAAAATTTATACGCCAGGGTAATCGCCCCCTGCTCAAAATAGGTGTGACGCTTGCTGCCCGAGGTCCAGAAGTGGTTATCGCCATAGTTACTGTAAACCAGGCTGAAGGTGTTGGCATGCCAGTCGTCGTAACCAAAACTATAGCGAAAATCGGCGGTATAGCGGCTGGTATCAGTCACCGGTAAACGGGATGTCACGTTGGCGAACCAGAAGCTGTAGGGCGAGTATTGCAGGCTGAGGTTCAGCGTCTGATTATATTTTTTCTTCTGTTCTGCGCTGTCTGAGCTGTTGGGGACGGTCATCCACTGCTCTTTTAAACCCGAACTAAAGCTCAGCGCTCCCGAAAACACCTTGTCATTCCCGGAAAAAAGCCGTCCCCAGCGGCTGGTAAACACGCCGGCCTGCACCGGTTCACCATTTTTATCACGCAGCGGTTGTGCGTCGTTCTTCTCTGCGCCTTCCGCACCTGCGATGGCGCACCATAGCGCGCAGGCCAGCATATATTTCTCCCGCATTTGCCCTTCCTTAGTTAGGTATCCAGCGTGCGGCGACGCGGTATTTGGCCATCAGCCACAGAACGCCCAGCGCAGCGGCATGGATCAAGGTGTTCACTATCCACGCCTGGCGCCACAGATCGAAGGTGACCAGCTGGCTTACGGCGAGCACGATGTAAACATGCAAAATAAAGGTGTAGAGCGAACGCTGCCCGAGCGGGATTAAAAACCAGCCTGCCAGCCGGTTAAGGGGGCGCCAGCACCAGGTCAATAGCAGATAAATGGTGACCATCAGACTGATATCATTGAGGATCCGTACCGGACCGAGGCCGTTTTTCGCCGCCCAGGTATGGTAAAAGGCGTTAAAATCCGCCGGCGGGATTACGTGCATCAGCAGCGCGGGCGGCATAAAAGGATTGGTATGATTCTGGGCGACAAACGCAAGGATAAGCGCGATGAACACCAGCGCCGCCAAGGCGACTTTGCCGGGCGGCGTGCGGGCGAAAGAGATCAGTTCCGCTTTGTACCAGCCGCAGCACATGCCCAGCACAAAGATAAATTGCCAGGCCAGCAAGGGAAAGGCGAATTCAAATTCGCAGGGCGTGACCCGTATCGGCCAGCGTTGCCAGCAGCCGTATATCAGCAGCGAGGCGCCCAGTAATGGGTAGACATGACCCTTTAGCAACATTCCCAGAAACAGCGGGCTGAGCAATAACAAAAAAATATAGAGTCCGAGGATCTGCGTCTGATGCGGGCCAATCTGCAGATAAAGGATAATGTTAAACCACGTCTCTTTTATTTGCGGGGTGAGCGGATAGAGCGACCAACTGGTCCCGGAAAAGCGGTCGGTAAAATGAGTGACTTCATAGACATTAATATAAGGCAAATATCTCAGCAAAAGAAAAGAGACAATAATAATAATATTAACCTGATATATTTTCCATGCGCGAAGATAAAGCCCCCAGCTCACCGTCAGTAATACTGCCTTTTGTAATCTGACACGATTTAGCATCCCTAACATGAAGCCGGACAGGATCACAAAGCCCTCGGCACCGGTGGTCAAACCAAATCGTTCCCAGCTGAAAATATTAAATATCGACATCACTTCGGTATGCGCCACCACCATCATCACAAGAGCAATACCGCGCATAAAGTCGATACGCAGGTCGCGTTCCCCGGTCAGAGAGTAACGCCAGGGCATTGATTTATGAGTTTCTTTTTGCGAAATCGCTGAAGCAACCTGGCTCATTAGGGATCCTGCCGTCTACCCTGCAACATTTATTACAAATTATTTAGATAGTGTAGAATGGGCTATCTTGCAATGTTCGTTTTATAAATTCCGCCGGCGTGTATCACACTATGTTAAGTCATCCCGGTGACTATCAGTTCGCGCTGTTGAAATTTTTGCGCCACCATTTACACTCACTTTACTGTTATTTATAAGCCCCTGTGCGTTCTGCAGAACGCCCCCAATCGATAACAGACCTGTCATTCAAACCCAGCGCGGAATCAGGATATCCTTGCTATGGATTTTTATTTTTCCCGTTTTGAACATCGCCGACCGCCTGAACCGCTCAGCACCCCGCGCTGGGTGAGAATGATTTGGCAGGTATTAGCTGTGGCCGCCCTGGTGCTTGGCGCTAATTATATTTACTGGCGCTGGACCGCCTCCTTAAACACTGACGCACTGTGGTATGCGATCCCTCTGGTGCTGGCGGAAACCCTGGCGTGGATTGGCACAGTTCTGTTCACCATTAATTTATGGCAGGAGAAAGATCCTCCGCCAGGGGTCCCCCCGACGGAGATCAACGACTGTCTGCGCGCGGATGAAGCGGTGGAGTCGAGGCCGATTAAAGTCGATCTGTTTATCGCCACCTATTCCGAAGACGTGGAGCTGGTCAGGCTGTCGATCCGTGACGCCATGCAGATGACCTATCCTGGTCCGCTCGATTATAAAGTGCATGTCCTTGACGACGGGCGTCGCCCGGAGATGAAGGCGGTCTGCGAGCAGGAGGGGGCGAACTATATCACCCGTCAGAGCAATATCGGCTACAAGGCCGGTAACCTGCGCAACGGGCTGGAACATACCGATGGCGACTTTCTGATCATCTGTGATGCCGATACCCGCGTTTTCCCGACCCTGCTGAGCCACACGCTCGGCTATTTTCGCGATCCGGACGTCGCCTGGGTGCAGACCCCACAATGGTTTTTCGATCTCCCGGAAGGAGAGGATCTGGCGAGCTGGCTGCGGCGTAAAGCAGGCGGTGCAGGCTATGGCGTGGGCTGGCTGGCGCAGAAAATCGTCGGTCCGGTGACCATTGGTCGCGATCCTTTTTTCAACGATCCGCGCATGTTTTACGACGTGATTTTACGGCGCCGCAACTGGGCTAACGCCGCGTTCTGCTGTGGCGCCGCCTCCGTTCACCGACGGGAAGCGGTGATGCAGGCGGCGCTGCGCAGCTACGTCTGGAGCGTTGACGCCGAAATCGCGCGTCATACGCGGGATATTCGTGACCCGGCAACGCGGGAAGCGCTGCAGGACGCCATGCGCCCCCACGTTGCCTTCGATACTGAACTGACGCCCTATAAGTTCCACGTCTCGGAAGATATTTATACCTCCATCCTGCTGCACGGCGACGCTGCCCGCCGCTGGCGCTCGGTAATGCACCCGCGGATTGAGTCGAAAATGCTCTCTCCGCAGGATATGCTGACGTGGATGATCCAGCGCTTTAAGTACGCCGCCGGATCGCTGGATATCCTGTTCCATGACAACATCTTCAACCGACGCCGCTTTAAACTCTCGCTGCCGCAAACGCTGATGTACGCGACCACCTTCTGGTCGTATCTGGCCTGCGTGTGGAACACCGTATTCCTGATCTCGCCTGTTATCTATCTCTTCACCGGCATTCCGCCGGTGTCGGCGTGGTCTACCCCTTTCTATCTGCACTTTTTACCCTTTTTTATTGTCTCCGAACTGGCCTTTATGTTCGGCACCTGGGGCATTTCTGCCTGGGACGGCCGGGCCTCTTACCTCTCCTTTTTCTCGATGAATCTGCGGGCGCTGGACACCGTTTTGCGCGGGGAGCAGATCAAATTTCACGTTACGCCGAAAGAGCGACAGACGGGCCGTTTTCTCTATCTCGTCAAGCCGCAAATTGCCATCGTTTTGCTCACCCTGACGGGGCTGATATGGGGCGGTATTCAGGTGGCGCGCGGTCAGGTTGACGACCCCTCCGGGTACGTCATCAACATTTTCTGGGGCGCGGTGAATATTGCCGCCATGCTGCCACTGATCTTCGCCGCCATGTGGACGCCCCCCGAAGAGCAGGAGGCGAGCCGATGAGGATCCGCGACGCCCTGCTCTCCGCGCGCAGCTATCTCACTATCCTCATTGGCTTCCTGCTGGGTTTTGCGATTGTCGTGTGGGTGGAAAAACAAATGCCCGCGCGCGTCGAGAGCAGCGGCGGGATGACGTTGAGCCAGGATTTTCCGCCGCTCCCTCCCCCGCGCGAGCTGACCTTTGACGAGGCGATCTGGGCGCGGGTGGCCTGGCAGTATTATGTCAACAATACCCAGCCAAACGGCCTGGCCAACGCGCACGATGGCGAACCCTGGCTCAGCCTGTGGAGCGTCGGCAGCTATCTTTTCGCCGTGGTCGCCGCAGAGCAGCTGCATATTTTGACCGCCGCCGAAGGTGATGAGCGCATTGCCGCCGCCCTGTTTACCCTCGGTCAACTGCCCCTCAACGCCCAGGGATTGCCCGCCGCTCAGTACCATGCCGACACGCTGCAGATCCTCGGCAACCCGGACTCCTCCGCCATCGGTATGGGACGCCTGCTCACCGCCCTGCAAACCCTGCTCTGGCGCTATCCTCAGCACGCCGCCGCGGTGCGGGATCTGTTTAATCAGTGGCGGGTCGGCGCGCTCATCAGCAACAGCCCCGCCAGCCAGGCCGCGGCGCCGCTGCACCATTGGGCGCTGGCGGCGGATGAACCGCGGGACAGCTTTGGCTACCGGCTGTACGCCAGCCATACGCTGCGGTTGATCGACAGCGCGGCGGGGCTGGCGGTGACCAACCCGCCGCAGGGGCAGCAGATGATCGATATCGACGGCATCATGGTGCCCGACGAGGGGCTGCGCACGCCCTGGGGGCGGCAACCTTCGCTGATCAGCCTGCCGTACCTGCTCACCGGGCTTGAGCTGGGCTTTGACGCGCAGAGTGCGGAGATCGCCTGGCGCATCATGCAAATCCAGCAGCGCCGTCATAGCCTGAGGGTCAGCAAGCCGCCGATCAGCACCGACTACGCCGAGCCCGCGCCGGATTATGCCAGCGCGCTGGCGGACCGGCAGCCGCAGAGCGCCTTCGCCCCGCGCAGTGCTACCTCGGAGCAAACGGCGATCACCTCTACCCGCACCGCCTTTGCCTGGTACGCCCTGTTCCGCAATAGCTGGAGCGAAGCGCTTCGCCAGCAGGTCCAGACGCTGCAGGTCCCGGGCAAGGGCTGGCAGCGTGGGTTAAATCTCAACCGCAGCGTCAACGACGTTGTTGACGGCGATACCAACGCGATCGTGCTGGAAAGCCTGGCCTACATTTCCCGGGGGCAGATGCTGTGTCTGGCCTGCCTGAGCCCTACCCCTCTACCCTCGTCCTCAGCAGGAGCAACGCCATGAAGCTGACCTATTTTTCCCGTTTTCCTCTGCTGGCCGGACTCATGGCGCTGTGGCTCTCACTCTCCGGCGCGCAGGCCGCGACCGGTCTGCCGGCTGCGGAATACGCCCCGCGTAGCGGGGAGCTGACGCCGAGGGAGATGACTATCGCCAAAAATGCCTGGCAATATTTCGTCGCCAACTTTCAGCCCACCACCGGGCTGGTCAATGCGGTAAACAAATACCCCTCGACCACCATGTGGGACAGCGCCTCCTATCTGGCCGCCATGACCGCGGCCCGTGAGTTGGGGATTCTTGATAAGGCGGAGTTCGACCGTCGGATGCTGAAGTTTCTCGCCACGTTGAATAAGCTCGATTTATTCCGTAACGAACTTCCCAACAAAGCCTATAACACGATAAGCGGACAAAAGGTTAACTACCAGAACAAGCCGGGTGAAATCGGCTATTCGGCGCTGGATATCGGCAGAATGCTGATCTGGCTGAAGGTGATCAAGGAGCGCTATCCGGAATACAGCAACAGCATCGATAATGTGGTGCTGGGGTGGGATTTTAGCCATGTGGTCGATCCCTGCGGCACGCTGTACGGGGCGTATCTGGAAAACGGCCAGCCCAAATACGTTCAGGAAGGCCGTCTGGGATACGAGGAGTACGGCGCGGCGGGCTTTCAGCTGTGGGGATTTAACACCTGTCAGGCCAGCCGGCCGCAGCCCTACGAGCTGGCGGAGATTTACTGCGTGCTGGTCCCCTATGATTCGCGCGACCCACGGCAAACCAGCCAGCATAACTATGTGGTCAGTGAATCCTACGTGCTGTATGGCATGGAGTTTGGCTTTGATAACCCTGGTGACCGGAACAACAGCCCGCGCGAGTACTCCCATCCCTGGATGAAAAACTTCGCTGACCGGGTCTACCAGGCCCAGGAGAATCGCTACGCCATCACCGGGCTCCTCACCGCCCGCTCCGAGCATCAGCTCGATAAATCCCCGTACTTTGTCTATGACACCGTGTTCAGCGACGGGTTTAACTGGAACACCATAACCGACAAAGGCCAGTTCGTACCGAATAGCGCCGCCGTGTCGCTCAAAGCGGCGATGGGGATGTGGGTGCTGTGGAACTCGCCCTATACCGATCGTCTGCTGGACGCCATTGAAAACGCGAACGAAGCGGGAAAAGGCTATTACGAGGGGTTGTATGAGAACGGCGACGGGCCAATCAATGAGTTTACCGCCAACAACAACGGCATCATGCTGGAAGCACTGCTATTTAAAAAGGAGGGAAAACTGCTGCAGTTTTCCAGCGACAACCCGAAAAACCGCGATTTCGCCCCGTCGCTGTGGGACAAGAAGCTGGTGGATCTCTTTGAACCCAATAACGGCCCGCGCAATCGCCCGTTCCTGAGCAACACCCCCGCCGTCAAAACATGGTGCGAGCAGACCGGGACCACGCAGCGCACCAAACCCGCCTGCCAGGCCTGCCAGTGTGCCGCCTGCAAGGCTGACGAGCCCGTTAAACTTCCGCCGGTGACCGCGCAATGCTTAAAACCATAGCCCGCTGGCTGGCCATCGCCGTCGTCCTTTTTCTTATCGCCCTGGCGCTGTTTTATCGCGAAGGCGCGGGGTGGCGCTGGCTGACCAAAGGCGGCTGGCACACCACTGCCCGCATCAGCAGCCTGACGCCGCAGGAGCGCTCGTGGGCGCAGATCGCCTGGCGGTACGTCGAGAACAATACCCAGCCGCAAACCGGCCTGGTCAACGGCAGCGACAAACAGCCCCGCGCAACGCTATGGCAGATGGGCGACACCCTTATCGCCCTGCTCGCCGCCAGAGAGCTGGGGTTGGTAAAGGAAGCGGAATTCGACGCCCGCCTGACGCCCCTGCTCGGCACCCTCAATCGCCTGACGCTGACCGACGGCGGTTCGCCGGGCAGGCTATACTCCACTCAGACGGCGACCCCTGTCGACTTCAGCGGCAAACCGGCGGCCAGCGGCTGGTCAGCAAAAGATATGGCCCGACTGATGCTCGCCCTGCGGCTCACCGCCGAACGCGCGCCGCAGTATGGTGAATACATTGATAAAATTGTCCTGCGCTGGAACTTCTGTCCGGTTATCGATAAAGACGGGGAGCTGTGGTCCGCCTCACTGCAGAACGGTCAGCGGACGATCCGCGAGGAGCTCCGGCTGGGAGACAGTGAATACGCCGCCAGCGCGTTTCGCCTGTGGGGATTTCCGGCCGGCAAGGCCCTCTCCCCCCCGGCGCGCCATGTGATTATTTATCAGCGCCGCCTCGCCGTTGACGACCGCGACCCGCGAACCACCTGGCAACCCGTAGTGCTCTCTACTCTGCCCGCCATGCTACCGGGACTAGAGTTCGGCTGGCAGCCGCCCGGCGTGCCGGAGATGGCGCAAAAAGCCATGCGCGAGCGGGCGGAAGGGATATGGCTCAGCCAGAAAACGCGCTGGACGCAGGATAAGGTGCTTACCGCCCGGGCCGATTTTTCGCTTACCCAGGCGCCCTGGCACGTGGAAGACACCGTCTGGGGGAATGGCTACGCCTGGAATACGCTCGGGGACGACGGGAAGTACTACCCCCGGCTGGCGCAGGTGACCACCAAAGCGGTCTTTGTCCTGTGGACGCTTTGGGAAACCGAGTATACCGATGCGCTGATGGCGGTCACTACCCATCTTAACGACCCGCAGCGCGGCTGGTTTGAAGGACGGGTCGAGGCCACCGGCGACGTCAACGCCACCCTCACCCTCTCCACCAACGCCATGGTGCTGGAGGCGCTGTTTTACAAACACAACGCCGGGCCGTTGTTCAAAAACGGCCTCGCGGATGACAACAGCTACTTTGCCCACCACGCGACGGACGAATTTAACCCGCCCCGACGCTGCCTGCCGGGCGAACGGGTCATAAGGAGCGCACCATGAAGTTTTATCGCGATCTCTTTGAAGCCAGCCTGAATCGCGTCGTACCAGAGCACGACAAACAGCGCTTCTTCCAGGCCTTCTACAGCACCTTTATCCATATGTCACCGGAAACCGAGCAGCACTTCTCCCAACGCTCCGGCGAGGAAGGCCAGCAGATGATCTTTAAGAGCTTTTTCGCCATGCTGGCGGTCAACGGCGACCTCTTTGTACCCGATTTTCTGGAACGGTTGGCGCGAGCGCAGAGCGAGGAAGGCCTGCGTCTACCGCCGCGGTTTTTTGCCCTCTGGCGGGAAGCGATGCTCAAAACCGTCCGCGCCTGCGATCCGCTGTGCGATGAGGAGATCCTCACCGCATGGGCAATGGCCATCGCCCCTGGGCTCGAGTATCTGCGCCGCCAAGCGGAGCTCCACTATCAAACTGTTGGCCAGTAATCATGCATGCCGCTAACCGTAACGACCTTAACCTCCTGCCCTCGGCGGTGATGATCTACGATGAGCGCGAACGACTGCAGGCCTGGAATGATAAGGTGGCGCTGTTTTATCCAACGATCGCGCCCTGGCTCGCCGTCGGCGCCTCTCTTGAGAGCCTGGCGGAGAAGTTTATCGATGCCGGATACAACATCGACCCAGGCCGGCAACAGACGCTGCGCGAGGCGATTATCCGCAACTGCCGCCAGACGAACCACTGCGAGGTCCGCCAGTCGGGCAACCGCCGGATTTACGTTCAGCATCAGCGGCTGGCGGATGGCGGGATTGTCAGCCTGCATACCGACATCACCGAGCTTGACGAGGCCCGGCGTTCGCGTCATCAACTGCATGATGACTTTTTATTCACCGCGGAGTCGATCCAGATCGGTATCTGGGACTGGCAGGTCTCCCACGACAGCCTGAAGGTGAATGACACCCTGCTGGCGATGGTCGGCCAGTCGCGGGCGCAGTGGCGCTTTCCGCTGCGCTTTATGCTCAACCTGGTCCACGAGGACGATCGCGCCACTCTGCAGCAGGCGATGATCGCCTCGCAAAACGAGCACATGCCGGTTTTTGAATGTGAGCTTCGCGTCCAGCACCCGACGCAGGGCTGGCGCTGGATGCTGCTCTCGGGGCAGATCGTCACCCTTAACATGCAGCAGCAGGCAGAGCGGGTGATCGGCACCTTGCAGGATATTACCCGGCGTAAAGCCGCAGAGCTGCTGGCCATTGAGGCGGCGAAGGAGGCCCGCGAGGCGAACGAAGCGAAAAGCGCCTTCCTCGCCAATATGAGCCACGAAATCCGCACCCCGATGAACGGCATTCTCGGCATGACGCAGCTCTGCCTCGACACGCCGCTGACCGCGGAGCAGCGAGAGTACCTTTCGCTGGTGATGAGCTCAGCCCAGTCGCTGCTGCACATTATCAATGACATTCTTGATTTTTCACGCATTGAGTCGGGCAAGATGCAGGTGGACGTAGAGCCGCTGGAGATCCGCCCTTTTGTTCAGTCGCTGATCCGCCCGCATATGCCTGCCGCCAGCGAAAAGGGCATTGAGCTGCTGGTGGATATCTCCCCTGCGGTGCCTGAGGTGCTGATCGTCGATGGCCCCCGGCTGCGGCAAATCCTGACCAACCTGCTGGGTAATGCCCTGAAGTTCACTCATCAGGGGGAGGTCCTGCTGGCGATAGCGCCGGCCGAGGACGACAACCGCTGGCGCTTTCGCATTCGCGATACCGGCATCGGCATTGCCCCGGAGAAGCAAAAGGCGATCTTCGAGGCCTTCAGCCAGGCCGATAGCTCCACCACCCGTCGCTACGGCGGCACCGGACTGGGGTTAACCATTTCGGCCCGCCTGGTCAGCCTGATGGGCGGTGAGCTGACGGTGGAGAGCCAGCCTGGGGCAGGCAGCGAATTTGCCTTCACCCTGCCGCTGGAAGGCCTGAACGCCGCGGCCTCCGGTAGCGCCCCGCTGAGCCGCTTCAACCACCAGCGGGTGCTGGTGGTTGACGACAACAGCACCAACCTGCGCCTGCTTGACGCCATGCTTCGCCAGATGGGACTGATGCCAACCTGCGTGAACAACGCTGGCGAGGCGCTACGCCGGGCCGCCGAAGGCCCGCCATGGCCGCTGATCCTGCTGGACGCGCAGATGCCGGATATGGAAGGCGTATCCCTGGCGCTGGAGCTCTCCGCTTTGCCTGAAGCCAGGCAAAACCAGATTGTTATGCTCAGCTCCATGAGCCGTCATTTTGACGCCAATATGCTTAAGCGCATCGGCATTGCCCACTATCTGCATAAACCGGTGGCACAGCGCGAACTGCATCAGGTTATCGCCGGCATTCTGGTGCCCACGCCGGTGGCGACGACAACGCCTGCCCCCGTTGCGCAACCGGTCAGGGACCAGACCGGGCTAAATATCCTGCTCGCCGAGGACAACCTGGTAAACCAGAAGGTCGCCAGACGACTGCTGGAGCAGTTGGGTCATCGCTGCGAGGTAGTGAACAATGGTCGGGAAGCGCTGGAGCGCTGGCGCGCAGCCTGCTGGGATCTTCTGCTGATCGATCTGCAAATGCCGGAGATGGACGGTGAAACCGCCATCCGCCTGCTGCGGGAAGAGACCCACGCGCTGGGCAGGCAACATCAGCCCGCGATGGCCATGACCGCCCACGCTATGCAGGGCGATAGAGAACGCTGTCTGGCGATGGGTTTTGACGGCTATATCGCTAAGCCGGTGAGCCAGGAGGCGCTACGGGAAGCCATCGCCCGCGTCGGCGCGGCGGAAGATAGCGCGCCGGAGGAAGAGGAAGGCCTGCCGGACGAAGCCCGCCTGCTGAAACAGTGCGCCGACGATCCTGAGCTTGTCGAGGAGTTGCTGGGACTCTTCGCTGCAGGACTTAATGCTGCGGCCGCCGCCCTCAACCACGCCATTGACGCCAATGACCGGGAGACATGGCGCCGCGCCGCCCACAAACTGCGCGGCGAGGCCGCCACCCTTGGTTTTCAACGCCTTGCCAGTGTGCTCCAGCGGCTGGAGAGCCAGGCGGCCTCGCCAGACCAAAGCGTGCCGGGCGACCTGCGCGACGCGCTGACCGAGGCGATCGCGGGCTGCCACCTGTGGCTGCGCCGCAGAACGCAGGAGGTTCCCCATGATCGCTAGACGTCTTCTGCTGCTGGTCATTTGCCTGCCGCTGGCGCACGCCGGTTCTGCGCCGGTGACCTGGTCACTGGCCGGACAATGGCGGGTGCATGACGCCAACGACAGCGCCTTCGACGGCGCGCAGGCTTCGGATGGCGACTGGCGCACGCTGCGAGTACCGGCAAACTGGTACAGCGCTGGATACGATCATCAGGGCGCCCTGTGGTATCGCCATCAGTTTACCCTGCATGGCCTGTCGCCGGATGCCATGGCTACCCTGGTGTTTGACGGCGTCGATTACTTTGCCGAGGTGGCGCTCAACGGCAAGACGCTGACCCGGCACGAAGGCTATTTTCAGCGCTTCCCGGTGGACATCACCGGGGCCGTTCGCCGCCATAATCAGCTCGCCGTGCGGGTCGACAGCCCCTATGAAGACCCGCAAAAGATCTGGCCGCTGCACAAGACGCTGATGAAAGGGATCCTCAATCAGCACGATACCCGTCCGGGCGGCGCCTGGTCGGTTCAGGGGCAGGATGCCAACTCCGGGGGGATCTGGGCGCCGGTGAAGCTCCATCTGAGCCGCGGCGTCACTATCGACGAGGTGATCCTGCGCCCGGACTGGCAACAGGGGCTGGAGAAGCCCATGCTGCGTGCCGAAATCCGCTATCGGGCCGTGACGCCCGGCCCCGTCACGCTGCGCCTGACGGCCACCCCGGACAATTTTTCCGGCCCGCCTTTTCAGCAGGCCTTTGCGGTCACCCTGGAGAATACCGCAGGCACTCTGCGCGTCTCGCTGCCCATGCCCTCGGCAAAGCTCTGGTGGCCGGTGGGCACAGGTAAACCGAACCTGTACCGCGTGCGCGCCACCCTCGTGGATAAGCGGGGGATCATGGATACCGCCGTCACCCGCACCGGATTACGTAAGGTGGAAGCGCTGGCGGACAATCAGGGCTGGCGCATCAACGACAGACGGCTGTTCATTAAGGGCAGCAACTATATTGGCTCCCCATGGCTAAGCACCATGACGCGGAAAAAGTACCGTCGGGATTTCAGGCTTGTCACGGCGATGAACGCCAACGCCATCCGTGTACACGGCCACGTGGCGGGCCGCGCGCTGTATGAGGTGGCCGATGAGATGGGACTCATGATTTGGCAGGATGTCCCGCTGCAGTGGGGTTATGATGACAGCGCCGCCTTCGCCGATAACGCCGTGCGCCAGACCCGGGCGATGATGGACCAGTTCGGCAATTCACCGGCGATTATTGTCTGGGGCGGTCACAACGAGCCGCCGTGGAACTCGCCGTGGATGGAGAAACGCTTCCCCGACTGGCGTAAAACCTTAAACCAGACCCTGACGCAGCGGGTGGGCGATGCGCTGGCGGAAGACACCTCCCGCATCGTGCATCGCTTTTCCGCTGTCGAAGAGCACTACTGGGCAGGCTGGTATTTCGGCACCCTGCGCGACCTGCTCGCCCCGGCGAAAACCGGGATTATTACCGAGTTTGGCGCCCAGGCGCTGCCCCGGCTCTCCACCCTGAAGACCATTATCCCGGCCCGTCTGCTGTGGCCGAAAACCACCGCTGCCGACGACCCCGGCTGGGTGCGATGGAAGTACCATAATTTTCAGCCTTTCCAGACCTTTAAATTTGCCGGTATTCCACGAGGCAACAATATTCAGGAGATGATTGAAAACACCCAAGCATATCAGGCCCGGCTGGTGGCGCTGGCGGCGGAGAGCTATCGCCGTCAGCGTTATCAGCCGGTGACCGCCCTGTTCCACTTTATGTTTGTTGAGACATGGCCCTCCATCAACTGGGGGGTGGTGGATTATCTGCGCCAGCCGAAGGCCGGTTACTATGCCCTGCAGCGCGCCTATCAGCCGATCCTGCCGTCCATCGAGCCGGTGACCGCCAGCTGGCGTCAGGGAAGCCCGGCGACGGTGCGCCTGTGGGCGATTAACGATACCTGGGCAGCCTGCGAGGATTGCCGCCTGACCTGGCAGGTCAGGCAAAATGGCCAGATGCTCGCTCAGGGAGAAACCTCGCTGACCCTGCCGCCCGACGCTGGCCAAATGGTCAGGGAGTTGACCGTCACCCCCGCCGGCCCGCAGCCCGTGACGATCGTCTACCGCATTGACAACCGTCGCGGCAAACACGTGGGTGCTAACCAACATACCGAGCCCGTCGCCGCGGCGCAGGCGGGGAGATGAAGATGGAGCCAATCGGTGCCGCGGTCAGTCGTGGATTTTCACCCCCAGACATCCGCGAACGAACTCAGGGTTGAAGTGTTTTACCGCTTCGCCAACATAGCCTAAATCCAGGGCGCTGATTTGCGCCATTTCGTTATCTGTTAATACGAAATCCCAGATAGCAAAATTTTCTTCAATGCGCTCCTGGCGGGTGGATTTAGGGATCACCGTGACGCCACGCTGCACGTTCCAGCGCAGAACAACCTGCGCAATGGTTTTCTGGTGCGCATCGGCGATCCCCCGAAGCAATGCATCTTGATACGGATTATGTCTGCCACCGCCTAACGGCGCCCACGCTTCAGGCTGAACGTGATAATGCTTCATGGCTTCCAGCGCCGCGGGCTGCGCGAAATAAGGATGCAGTTCAACCTGGTTCACCATTGGTTTAATTCTGACAGTTTCGCAGAAGTTAGCTAACACATGGGGGTAAAAATTGGAGACGCCGATCGCTTTCAGGGTACCGGCCTCATAGGCCTCTTCCAGCGCACGCCAGGCGCTGAAATAATCGCCCATCGCCTGATGTAGCAAATAAAGATCAAAGTATTCCAGGCCCGATTTTTTTAATGACGCGGCAATCCCGGCTTTCGCCATCCCGGTGTTGGCCATGTCCTGGACCCACAGTTTGGAGGTAATAAACAGCGCCTCGCGGGTACACAGACCTTCGGCGATGGCTTCGCGCACGGCCTCACCCACCGCATCTTCATTATCGTAGACGGCAGCGGTATCGATGAGGCGATAACCGGTGCGAATGGCGTTCAACACCGCCTGCTTACACTCCGCTTTATCGGTCACCTTGAAAACGCCGAAACCCAGCATCGGCATTTTGCGAGCGTTACTTAATACTGAATATTCCACGGTGAAGCTCCCCTCTTGTTAAAACACCATGGTAAGACAGGAACGCGGTCACGATTAGCCTGTCATTCCTGATTTGACTTATGCATTCAATTCATTAATCGCAGTGCGCTGAGATGATCTGATTTTGACAGAGAGCAGAAAAGTCACCCCTGCCGCGCCCAGCAGTAACAGACCGCTCAGTGCAAAAGTGCTGTGCCATCCCAGACTATCAAACACCAGGCCGCCTACCGTTGACCCGAGGGCTATCGATAGCTGGATCACGGCGACCATCAGCCCGCCGCCCGTCTCCGCATCCTCGGGCAGCGTCCGCGCAATCCATGTCCACCAGCCGGTGGGCGCCGCCGTCGCCAGCAGCCCCCACAGGCTTAACAGTACGGCGACCGATCCCGTGTGGTGTCCGGCCAGCAGAAGCGTTCCGGCAATTGCGGCCATTAACAACGGGATAGCCACCAGCGTCGGATAAAATCGGGCATTCAGAACGGTCGTAATAAGCAGCGTGCCGACAAAACCGGCGATACCAATCGCCAGTAATATCAGGGGCAGACCAGAAGGACTGACCTGGGTCACCGTCTCCAGAAACGGTCGCACATAGGTAAATAAGGTAAACTGTCCCATAAAGAACAGTCCGCAGGCCAGCAATCCCAGGGATAGCGTAGAAAGACGGAACAGACGCAGCACCGATCCCTGCCGCTGTGGTGCGCGCGGACTTTTCATCGACGGCAGGCTAATGCATTGCCAGACGAAGGCCAGCACCGCCAGCGGGACAAGACATAAAAAGGCGCCGCGCCAGCCGACGGTGGCCCCCAGGTAGCTGCCCAGCGGCGCTGCCACAACGGTGGCCAGCGCGTTACCACCGTTAAAGATGGCCAGTGCGCGGGGGACCTGGCGTTGCGGCACCAGCCGAATGGCCGTTGCCGCCGACATCGACCAGAAGCCGCCGATGACGATCCCAATGAGCGCTCTGCCCAGCATATAAACCGGGAAACTGGACGCCAGGGCAATAATCACCCCAGAGGCTGCCATCAACGCCGTGAGCCCCAGCAGCAGCCATTTACGGTCCAGCGATCCGGTAAGACGGGATATCGTCAGGCTGGTCAGTACCGCCAGCGCGCCAGAAAGCGCAATGCCCTGACCGGCTAATCCCTCGGTAATGTGTAAATCACCCGCGATGGGTGTCAACAGACTGACCGGCATAAATTCTGAGGCAATGAGCACAAATACGCAGAGCGTCATCGCCAGGACGCCGCTCCAGTGTGCCCGGGTGTGACCTAATGCAGACATTATTTCTCTCCGACAAGACAAAGCCGCCCGCAGGCGCGTGGCGGCTTTGGGGATGTCTCCGGCACAGGAGATCTATTTCAGGTTGGTTTTAAAAAATTGCGCGAACGTCGCAAAGGGAATTTTGCCCGCGACGTTGTCATAGAGATCGACGTGGTTTGCGCCTGGGACAATCACCAGCGCTTTCTCTTTACTGCCGATGGCCTTAAAGGCATCTTCGGCAAAATAGCGTGAATGGGCTTTTTCGCCGGTCACGATAAGCGTCGGAATAGTCACTTCGCTGGCGTAACTCAGCAGCGGCATATTCATAAACGACAGCGGCATCGTCGCATTCCAGGCCCCGGTTGAATTAACCGAACGCGGATGGAAACCACGCGGCATACGGTAATAATCGAAAAACTCTTTCAGGACCGGGTTGGGGTTGGCGGGCAAGGTTTCCGGCAAAATACGATCGGCAGCGCTGACGTTGCCCTTATCATCAACATAAATGTCATGCCCACCGGGGACGAAGGTGCCGTTTGCCGCATCTTTCCAGCGCTGCACGTTCAGATAGCGCAGTACGGCGCGACGATCGGCAGTGGTATAGCGGTCTTTGCCATCGCCCACTCCATGCCCCATCGCGCGGCTCATGTCATACATTACGCTGGTCGCCACCGCTTTGACGCGTGTATCCATCGCCGCGTCGTTTAGGGCCATACCGCCCCAGCCACAAATGCCGAGCAAACCGATACGGTTGCGATCCACCTCTTTTTGCAGGCCCAGAAAGTCCACCGCGGCACTAAAATCCTCGGTATTGATATCCGGTGAGGCCACGTTGCGTGGGTAGCCACCGCTTTCGCCCGTATACGATGGGTCAAATGCCAGGGTGACAAAACCTTGTTCGGCCAGCGTCTGGGCATACAGGCCGCTGGACTGCTCTTTTACCGCGCCGAAGGGACCGCTCACGGCAATAGCTGCCAGTTTGCGTTCACCGCGATCCTTCGGCAGGTAGAGATCGCCAACTAAGGTTATCCCGTAGCGGTTCTGGAAGGTCACCTTACGGTGATCCACTTTCAAGCTCTCAGCAAACGTTTTATCCCATTGTTCAATCAGTGAAACAGGCGCATTCGGGTTAGTTGTCTCAGCAGAGCTCATCGTTGTGACTCCAGTTAATGAGGCGCAAAGCAGCATGGCGGGTATCGCGGCTGTCAGTTTTTTGGTGAAAACCGTCATCAAAATTCCCCTAAATAAACGTGATCAATGCAAGTCTTCAGTAGACAACGCTGCTGTGCTTTGTTGTCGTGCGCTTAGTGTAGCCAGCAGTAATGGTTCTGATTAGAGGCTGAAAAATGCTAAAATTAATACCATATTGTTCTAAATGGCATGCGAATGACGAGGCGGGAGAATGGCGAAACGGGAAAACTATAATGACCTTTATCTGTTTATGCAGGTGGTGCGGGAAGGCAGTTTTACCGCCGCAGCGCAACGACTTGGCCTGGCGCAGTCCGGGGTAAGCCGTGCGGTTCGTGAACTTGAAGAGCGGCTGGGCGTTCAGCTTCTGGTGCGTACCACCCGCCGGTTGTCGCTCACTCAGGCAGGTGAGCAGCTCTATCACAACGTCGAATCCGGTTTCGACGCCTTAGATATGGGGCTCGCCACGCTGGCCCACTATCGTCAGACGCCCTCCGGTACGGTACGCATCAATGCCAGCCAGCATGCCATTGATAAAGTCCTGCTGCCGAAGCTGGCAGTATTTAAACAACGCTATCCCGATATCAGACTGGAACTGATCAGCGAAAGCCGGTTTGTCGATATTATTGCGCAGCGATTTGATGCGGGCGTGCGTCTGGGCCCGGAAGTCGGAAGCGGCATGATTGCGGTACGCATTTCGCCCGATATGGAGATGGCGGTGGTGGGTACCCCGGAACATTTTCGACGCTACGGCTTTCCACAAACGCCCGCCGATTTAGTCGTCCACCCCTGCATCGCTTATCAGTTCGGCGACGGCAGCCTTTACGCCTGGGAACTTAATGTGGATGGCAAAAAAATCACCCACCCACCTCAGGGACAGTGGGCTTTCGCCGATAGCTATATGGAGGCCAAAGCGGCGAGGCTCGGTCTGGGGCTGGCCTATGTCCCGGAAGAGCTGATTACCGACGATCTAGCCCAGGGCACACTTATCCGGGTGCTCCAGCGTTATAGCCAGCGTCTGGAAGGTTCATTTCTCTATTACCCGCACCGCAATGTGTCACCCGCGCTGAGAGCGGTCATTGATACATTGCGAATGTAGCTGAGGTTGCCTGCAGGCAGCAGGCAACCGGTAGTGGCCGGTGACAGCTTCTGTACTCGGACCTGTCATTTAATTCCGATCGATGCAAACAGTAATGCCAGACGGAAATGAATTTATATAAATATTAATTTTGTGAGTTATGTACTTCATTATAAAGTTTAGAAGCAGCACCTCTGCGTAACAAGCTAAAAAAGCAAATAATCGTAAAGATGAAGGGGTAAATAGCCAAAACCCATGCCAGTTTTTGATTTTTAATAATATTATTTATAGTATCACTCAACGAACCACTTGAAAAGTTCTCACAAATCCTGTCAACCGAGCGCACACTTATCCCCGCTTTTTCTGAGAAAACCGTTTTATCGAAATCTTCACTTTCACACTGTTTTTTATCGAGCTTCCACTCAGTCCAGTTCAGGGGAAGGTAATTATTGGTCCAGATCGAACTCTCAGCAATATGATCATTAATCCAAACCCATGACTTGTCGTCGCCTAATCGTACTAGTGCGGATGGCTTCAATGCCAGCAACATAAAATTTGATAATAGCAGCATAGTTAACACACAAGAGACAAATACACCAACATTAGCGATAAATAATGGTTTTATTGCCTTAAGCGTTGATATTTCAAACCATCCTTTCGCGGCTGTGACATGACGAATATCTATATTTTTCTTTTTCGTCCAGTTAATCAGTGACTTGATCTCTTCTTTATTTCTTGCGCCGACATTAAATAAAACATTAAAACGTTCAACATCATTTCTCTCATTGAAATATGCATTTATTTTACCGTCGTGAAACGTTTTCCCTCCCAGGCAGAACTCCCATAGCCGGTTCAATAAAGAATATGCGGATCCTGCCCGTTTCCAGATAAACACTCCTAATAAACCAAAAGTAACAAAAATTAACGCGCTATTTATCAGTCCATCAAAATTCCATATCGAAGAAATTAAACTTTCCATCTAGCCCCTCTTAATCATCCCGCTAATCGTATGCTCAGCAATCACACCACAGCATCATTACAAAATAAATATTTTTTAACTGCAACTTTTCTTATCCAGCGCACAAGGTCATTGCCGATATCTTCTTATACGCAGGCCACAACTATACGTCACGCTCTTCTGCTATTTGAGCCTTACATTCCACCTCAGTGCTGCTACGCTATCTCTGAGAAAATGGCGAAGGAGATATAATGAAAGTCCTCAATATCCTGATCCGTCGATGCGTGCTGATTGCCCGCTTTGAAGATACCGTTTCGTTCTACGAAAATCTCATCGCGCAGAAGGCAAGGTTGCGTTTCGACTATCCCGAATACGATCTCAAACTGGCGCAGGTGGGTTCCGTGCTTTTAATTGGCGGAACCGAGCAAAGCCTGGCTCCTTTTCGCGCCACCGAGGCCACTTTCCTGGTCAACGACATTACCGCCTGGGAGAAACATCTGCCTTCCACCGGGGCAACGATTATCAACCCGGTGAAGGCCGTGCCCACCGGCTGGAACATGCTGGTTCGGCATCCGGATGGCATGATTGCCGAATACGTTGAGCATCATGATAAAAACCCGGCGGATGAGATCTTCTGATGCTTCGCGACCAGATGGTAGAACCAGGCATCAGTCGGCCATACTGCCAGAAAAGTGAGACTTTCTACTGTGGCGCGAGAAGGAGAGCAGGAGAAACTGGCGCGGCAAGACGCGCCAGCTCGGGGATCAGCGATGGTTGCCTGACATTATCAGGCAACCAGTACCGGTTAGTGCTTCACGATATACATGGTACGGCTGTAGGCCACATCTTCCGGGTTGGTGATCGGGTAGCCTTTCAGCCACGGCTTAATCAATCGGCCGTTAGTGTACTGGTAGATCGGCGCGATCGGCGCTTTGACCATAATGATCTTCTCCGCCGCGTTGTAATCGTCGTTACGCGCTTTGGCCGAATTCTCCACCGCCGCCTGGGCGAGGATTTTATCGTACGCCGGATCGTTAAAGCGCGAGATATTTCCGCTGTGGGTGGAGGTCAGTAGCGACAGGAAGGTGGACGGCTCGTTGTAATCCCCCACCCACGAGGCGCGGATCACGTCGAAATTGCCGGTGTTACGGCTGTCGATATAGGTTTTCCACTCCTGGTTCTGCAGCTTCACTTCCACGCCGAGGTTTTTCTTCCACATCGACGCCACCGCGATGGCAATTTTCTGGTGGTTCTCAGAGGTGTTATACAGCAGCGTCAGCTTCAGCGGACGATTCGGGCCATAGCCAGCGGCAGCCAGCAGGGCTTTCGCCTGGGCATTAAGCTCAGCCTGACTCATGCTCTCAAACTGTGACGGCTGGGGAGTGAAGCCCGCCGTCACGTCCGGCGTGAAGCGCCAGGCCGGTTTTTCCCCGGTCCCCAATACTTTCTCCGCCATCACCCGGCGATCGATGGTCATGCTCAGCGCCAGGCGTACCCGCTCATCCGCCGTCGGCCCCTTTTGGGTATTGAAAGCGTAATAGTAGGTACCCAGCTGCGGCGGGGTATACACCTGCCCCGGAATATCCTTCAGCAGTTTCTGGTACATATTTTTCGGGAAAGACTCGGTGATATCGATATCCCCTGCAAGATAGCGCTTGGTGGCGGCGGACTCCTGGTTAATCGGCACAAAGGTGACCTGCTGGATCACCGTTTTGGCGTTATCCCAGTAGTGCGTGTTCGGCACCACCACCAGCTTCTCATTGACCACACGGTCTTTCAGAACATAGGCGCCGTTGCCCACCAGGCTGCCGGGCCGCGTCCAGTTCGCCCCGCTGTCGACATTCGCCTTTTGCACCGGATAGAAGGCAAAGCTGGCGGTCAGGTTGCTGAACCACGGCAGTGGTTTATCCAGCTGCACCCGCAGGGTGTGGGCGTCGACGGCGGTGACTCCCAGGGTCTCCGGCGCGGCTTTGCCGTCAATAATGTTCTGCGCGTTAGCGATCCCCGCCAGCGCCGCGAACCAGGCGAACGGCGAAGTGGTTTTCGGATCCACCAGACGCTGCCAGCTATAGACGAAATCTTCGGCAGTAACCGGCGTGCCGTCGGACCAGCGGGCATTATCACGCAGGGTAAAGGTCCAGACGCGGTTATCGTTGCTCTGCCAGCGGGTCGCTACGCCTGGAACCAGGTTGCCTTTCGCATCCTGATTGACTAAACCTTCAAACAGATCGCGGATCACCTGGATTTCCGGCAGGCCCACCGCTTTGGCGGGATCTAACGAGGCGGGTTCATCTTTGATATGGCGCACTAACAGCTGTTTTTCCGCCAGTACCGTGCCCGGCGGTACGTCAGCCGCCCAGGCCAGAGAAGATACGCTGGCTAACCACAGCGCGCCGCATGTCAAAGCGACAGGATACTTCATAAGATCCCCTTTAAAATGAAAAAAATACCGCCAACAGAGCGATAATTATTTGTTTCATCACCTGAAATTGCAAACGACATATGATAGAAAATTGATGTGCCGTCGGATTTCACGCCTCAGGGAATGGGTTTGATCCCGATACGCTTTTCGCCAACACTAAATAATAACGACACACAGGAAGCCCTATGTCTATTTCACGTCCTCGCCCGCAGCGCGGCGACTTTCCGCCGGGAACCCGGCAGTATGGCAGCTCGGAACTGGGCGCGCCGCTGCTGTGGTTTCCTGCGCCGCAGGCCGACAGCCGTAGCGGGCTGATTATTGCCGGTACCCACGGTGATGAGAATTCGTCGATTGTGACCCTCTCCTGCGCCCTGCGCACCCTGAAACCCGAGCTACGCCGCCACCACGTGGTGCTGACGGTCAATCCTGACGGCTGTCAGCTCGGGCTGCGCGCCAATGCCCGCGGCGTTGACCTCAACCGTAACTTTCCAGCAGCCAACTGGAAGCAAGGGGAAACGGTTTACCGCTGGAATAGCGCGGCGGCGGAGCGCGACGTGGTGCTGTTGACCGGCGAGCAGCCGGGTTCGGAACGGGAGACCGAGGCCCTGTGTCAGTTGATCCATCAGATTCATCCGGCGTGGGTGGTCTCCTTTCACGATCCGCTGGCCTGCATCGAAGATCCGGGCCACAGCCCGCTGGGTCGCTGGCTGGCCGACGCCTTCTCCCTGCCGCTGGTGGGCAGCGTGGGCTACGACACGCCGGGCTCCTTTGGCAGCTGGTGCGCCGATATCGGACTCCCCTGCATAACCGCCGAGTTTCCGCCGGTCTCCGCCGACGAGGCAACGGAGCGTTACCTGCCGGCGATGACCGATCTGCTGCGCTGGCAGGCTTAAAGATGAAGCACGCCGGTGCTGAACCGCAGCGCCGGCTCAACGTCCACCGCCAGCCATGTCGGGCCGTCGAGGTCAGCGAAGCGCGCCAGCGGCGCCAGAGGGAGCGCGGCGGCGATCCCGCGCGAGGTGCAAAGCATACAGCCCAGCATCCGTTCAAATCCCTGCCGTTCCGCCTCCCCGGCCAGAGCCAGCGCTTCGGTCAGGCCGCCCGTTTTATCCAGTTTGATATTGACCATCTCATAGCGCCCGCGCAGCCGCGGCAGGCTCTCCCGGGTGTGGCAGCTCTCGTCGGCGCAAATCGGCAGCGGATGAACGAAGTTTTCCAGCGCCGAGTCGTCGTCGGCGGGGAGCGGCTGCTCAAGCATCGCCACACCGAGGTCCGCCAGCAGCTGACAGCGCGACGCCAGCCCCTCGCTGTGCCAGGACTCATTGGCGTCTACAATCAGCGTAGCCTCCGGCGCCGCCTGGCGGATAGCGATTAGCCGCTCGCTGATCAGTCGATCGTCGAGCTTCACCTTCAACAGCTGGGCCCCTGCCTGCCACAGCGCCGCGGCGCTGGCCGCCATCTGATCCGGCGTGCCAATGACCACCGTCTGGGCGGTAATCACCCGGTCAGGCAACGCCACGCCCAACAGCTGGGCCAAGGTTTTGCCTTCGCGCCGGGCCTGCAGATCCCATAGCGCGCAGTCAATGGCATTGCGGGCGGCGCCTGCCGGCAGCAGCCGCTGCAGCTGTTCGCGGGTAAGCCCCGCCTCCAGTTGCTCGCCGATCGCCATCACCTGGGCCATGACCGAGGCGATGCTCTCGCCATAGCGGGGATAGGGTGTGCATTCGCCTACCCCTTTCACGCCGTCCTCTTCCAGTTCCACTACCACCACTTTTGCCTCGCTGCGGCTACCGCGGGCGATCACAAAAGGGGTATGGAGCGGCCAGGCTTCCTCATACACTCGCACGTTACGCATTCCCTTGTCCTCTCTGGTAAATGTTAAATAGGGTTTGCCGTGTAGCTGGCGGATGTCATACACTACTCGCGACGTTAACTATATGTAAACAGGAAGATAACCATGTCACAAACCGTGCATTTCCAGGGCAACCCCGTTTCTGTTCAGGGCACCATTCCGCAGGCAGGCGCTAAAGCGCAGCCGTTTACGCTGGTCGCCAAAGATCTCTCTGACGTCGCGCTGAGCCAGTACGCCGGCAAACGTAAAGTACTGAATATTTTCCCGAGCATTGATACCGGCGTGTGTGCCGCATCAGTGCGTAAATTCAACCAGCTGGCCGCTGAACTGGACAACACCGTAGTGCTGTGCATTTCCGCTGACCTGCCGTTCGCCCAGTCCCGCTTCTGCGGCGCGGAAGGCCTGAGCAATGTGGTCACCCTGTCCACGCTGCGCGGCGCGTCCTTCCTCGCTGACTACGGCGTCGCCATCGCCACCGGTCCGCTGGCTGGCCTGGCTGCGCGTGCGGTGGTCGTAATCGATGAAAACGATCAGGTCGTCTACAGCCAGCTGGTGAACGAAATCACCGAAGAGCCGGACTACGACGCCGCGCTGGCCGCCCTGAAAGCCTGATAACAGATTGCCCGGGCGCATCGCGCTCGCGGACATTCGATCTGCCCAGCCCTCGCTCTGCGGGGGCTTTTTATTGCCGCGGCGCATAGCGGGAGATAGCCCGCGCCATCGCCGGGCCGGTCAGCAAAATGGTAAACAGCCGCAGCGTCTGTAGCGCCATAATAAACGACATGTCCGCCCGGGTGCCGGCGGCAATAATCGCCACCGTGTCCAGGCCGCCGGGGCTGGTGGCCAGATAGGCGGTCATAAAGTCCATCTGCAGAATGTGGGTCAGGGCAAGGGCCATCAGGGCGCACATCAGGATCAGTCCGAGGATGGAGGCGATAATCTGCGGCAGCGTCTTGAGGGCCAGCAGAAAAATGGCTTTATTAAACTGGAGCCCCACCGTCCAGCCCAGCACCGCATAGGCCATCGCCAGCAGCCACTCCGGCAGCTCCAGCATCAGCCAGCCGCCGCCCTGGGCCAGCGCGCCAAGCAGCATCGGCAGCAGCATGGCCCCGGAGGGGATGCGCAGCCGCATGCCCAGCCAACAGGCCACCGCCGTCAGCAGCAGCGTGAAAGGGAAATTCAGGGTCAACGATGGAAACCAGACAATATCCTGAGTCATTTCCTGTGCTTCATTGCCCAGGGCATAGCGCACCACCAGCGCCGCCGCGCCGACGACAAACAGCACCCGCAGATACTGCATCAGCGCCACCAGCCGCACATCGGCCCCGTACTCCTGGGCCATCACCACCATTGCCGACGCGCCGCCGGGAGAGCTTCCCCAGGCGCCAGTGGCGCCCGGCAGCGCGCTGTAGCGGACCAGCAGCCAGCCGGTAAGGCCGCTTATCGCCAGGGTGGTCAACAGGATCGCCAGCACCAGCGCCCAGTTGTTGAACAGCACGCCAAAAACAGAGGGATTAATCGCCCGGGCGATCATGCAGCCGACGATGGCCTGCGCCGCCAGATAACAGGGGCGAGGGATGCACAGCTTCACCCCGCGCAGGCTCAAAATGAGACCGGCGATCAGCGGCCCCAGCAGCAGCGCTGCCGGCAGGTGTATTCGTAACAGCAGCGAGGAAAAGAGAACAGAGAGCAGCAGCAATATCAGCCAGTGCCCGATCGCGCGACGCGACGCCAAGATGCACCACCCCGGAAAAAGGATTAAAAAACCAGTATATACAGGTTTGGCCCGCTTTGCAGGCCGGGATGCCGGCGACGTGAGTCGCCGGCCTGGCGGGATTATTCGTCGCCCTTTTTCTGACTCAGACCATATTCACGCAGTTTATTGGCGATGGCGGTATGCGACACCCCCAGCCGCTTCGCCAGCTTACGTGTGCTGGGGTAGCTGCGATAGAGCTGGGTCAGCACCGAGCGCTCAAAGCGGCGGGTGATGTCGTCCAGCGACCCTTCCATGGCCTCCTCGCCCACCGGCAGCGAGGCGACGTCATGGTCCGGCAGCAGAATGTCCTGTGGACGCAGCTCAAATCCTTCCAGCTGGGTCAGTGCGCGATAGACGGCATTCTTCAGCTGGCGGACGTTGCCGGGCCAGCTGTAGCGGGTAAGCACCGTACTGAGATCGGCAGAGAGCTTCGGCCGCGGGATCCCCTGCTCGTCGGCAAAGCGGGCCACGAACAGCTCCGTCAGCGGCATGATGTCCTGCGGGCAATCGCGCAGCGGCGGCAGATACAGCGTCAGGACGTTGAGGCGATAGTAGAGATCTTCGCGGAAAAGCCCTTTCTGCACCAGCTCGATCAGGTTTTTCTGCGTCGCGCAGATCACCCGCACATCGACGTGCACTTCATGATCCTCGCCAACGCGGCGGAAGGTGCCGTCGTTGAGAAAGCGCAGCAGCTTGGTCTGCATGCGCGGCGACATCTCGCCAATTTCATCCAGCAGCACCGAGCCGCCGTTGGCTTGCTCGAAGAAGCCCTTCTTGCCCTGCAGCGCGTCGCCAAACAGCTCGCTCTCGACCGCGTCCTCGGGAATGGAGCCACAGTTGAGCGCCAGATAGGGTTTGCCCGCCCGCGGACTGGCCAGATGGCAGGCATGGGCCAGCAGATCTTTACCGGTGCCGGTGTCGCCGACAATCAGCAGCGGCGCGCTGAGCATCGCCAGCTTGCGCGCTTGCTCCACCACGTGGCGCATTTTCGGCCCCACCGCAAGGATCTGACTGAAAGCGCTGGTATCCTGGCTGGTCATGGTCTGCAGCTGGCGTCCCATGCGCACGGTTGAGCGCAACATCGCCACGGCGCCGGTCAGCACTCGCTCGTTATGCTCTCCTTCCAGATAGACCGGAGTCACTTCCAGCAGGTAGTTCTGCCCATTCACCACCACATGCTCCGCATGCGTCTCCTGCGGGCTGCTCTCCAGCCAGCGCTGAACGTTAAAATCGGCGATCAGCTGGGCCACCGGGTGGTTACGCAGCTTCGCCTGGCTTTGGCCAAACAGCAGGCAGCTGGCGGGGTTCGCCAGTTCCACCCGACCTTTGGTATCCAGCGACAGCACCGGCTCCGGCATCGCTACCAGCAGCGCGCTGAGCGCCAGGTGTTCACGTTCAGACGGCATCCACGGCACGGTGCGCACGTCCGTCACGCCGGCGATACGGCGGATCTCAGCCATCAGGCTGCTGAACGTGGCGAATTCCAGTTCGGCGAAATTGAGGTAAATTCGGCCAATAGGGTCAATATCGATACCGCGCAGGTCAATACCACGCAGCACCAGCAAATCGAGCAATTCACGAGTCAGACCGAGACGGTCTTCACAAAAGACTTCAAGACGCATGGGAGTGTTCACCCTAAAAGTGCCAATGACGGGAGAATAATAGGCCAGGAATGGGTTTTCGGGAAGCTAACTGTCAACAATTATTGACAGTGTGGCGGAAAAATGGGCGCTGTGGCGTAAAGTCAGACGGTCAGTGGTTAAATCACCGGCCAGGCGGCCGGTGAGTCTTGGGTCAGGCGTGGAAAGCAGGCAGCCACTGACGGTTCTCAGCGATCACCTCATCCAACGCCAGTTCGAGCTTCTCGCCGCTGACGATCAGCGGATTCAGCATCAGAGCATGCCATGCGGTGTGGCGGTTGCCGGTGAGCGCGGCCTCGATAGTCAGCCGTTCAAATGATTTCATCAGCTGCAGCAAACGCAGGGTATCTTCCGGGAACGGCGCCACATTGAGAGGTAGCGGACCAGAAGCGGTAATCAGCGAGCTGACCTCTACCGCGCAGTCATCCGGCAGGCCATTGATGGCGCCGTTATTACGCGTATTGACGTGCATGATAATCCGCTTGTCGTTGTAGATGGCATTCATCAGCTCGCAGGCCGCCTCGGAATAGTACTGGCCGCCGCGCCCTTCCAGCGCCTTCGGTTTGACCGCCAGGTGAGGGTCGCGGTACTGGTCAAACAAGATTTTTTCCAGCTGCTTAACCACTTCCCCGCGGGTTCCTTCGCCGCCCGCCTCCGCCAGCTCCTGGCGCAGCAGATCGTCTTTCATGTAGTAATAACGCAGATAGGCGCAGGGGATCATGCCTAAGCCCTGCAGCAGATGCGACGGCCAACGGAACGGCGGAATGTTGCGCGGCACCAGAGGATCCCGACCGGCGTTGATTTCGGCTATCACCTCCGGCAGCCATTCTTTACCTTTGTGCAGGATCTGGCGCACGAAGATAAAGTGGTTCAGGCCGGCGACCTGCATCACCACCTCTTTTTCGTCAGCGCATTGCAGCAGAGTGGTTATCCCTTTTTGCATAATCACCGGCACGTTACACAGGCCGACGGCTTTGATGCGGCTGTGGCGCAGGATCGCTTCGGTCACCATCCCCGACGGGTTGGTAAAGTTCAGCAGCCAAGCGTCGGGACACAGTCGCTCCATATCGGCAGCGATCTCCAGGGCGATGGGAATGGTGCGACAGGCGTTGGCGAAGCCGCCGAGGCCATTGGTCTCCTGGCCGATCAAGCCATACTTGAGGGAGATACGTTCATCGCTGATCCGGGCGTCAAGGCAGCCGGCGCGAAACTGCGAGCAGACGAAATCGGCATCGTGCAGCGCGCTTTCCCGGTCAAGGGTGGCCACCACTTCAATAGTCAGCCCGGCTTTGGCGATCATTCGCCGCGCCAGTCCGGCGATAATCTCGACTTTCTCTTTGCCCTCTTCAATGTCCACCAGCCATAGCGAAGCGACCGGCATTTCGTGATAGCGGTTGAGCAAACCTTCAATCAGTTCCGGGGTGTAGCTGGAGCCACCGCCAATCACCACAATTTTGAGTCCTGACATGGTATACCTCGGTTTAGTTACGATATAACTATTTAAAACCGGCAAAACTGGCCTAACAAACGAATTAAATCGGCCTATGCATGAACTCAATTAATGCATAAGGGAGACAATCTGTGCTTGAGCAACAAAGCATCCTTGCGCTGCTGCAGACCTTTGCGGTGACCGCCCGCCACCTGAGCTTTACCCTTGCCGCGCATGAAATGAACCTAACCCAGGGAGCGGTCAGCCATCGGATCCGCAGGCTGGAGATGCACATCGGGTTTCGCCTGTTTATCCGCATGACGCGTAAACTGGCGCTGACAGAGGAAGGTAAGCGGCTGCTGGCGACGTTAAGCCATTCGCTGCGGGCGATTAACGATGAAATTGAGGATATTCGCGATCAGGATCTGCGCGGCACGCTGCATATTGGTATTGCGCCGACGCTGGCCCATCTGTGGCTGATGCCGCGTCTGCCGCGCTTTCAGGCGCAATGGCCGGGACTGAATCTGCAGTTTCGCGTGCGCGCCGGGGTGATGGATTTTAACGAGGAGCGGGTGGATCTGGCAATTTACTACGGCGCCACGCGCTACCCCGATCTTTATCAACAGCGGCTGATGGCGGAAAGTTTGCTCCCGGTCTGCTCCCCGCGTTATCGCCAGCAGTATCGTCCGCTGAGCGGCGGCGACCCGGCGGCACTCGTCTGGATCCATGCGTGCGAATCCACCGACGTACAGGATCAATTTGCGGAATGGCGCCTGTGGTGCCAGCACAGCGGACAGGCGTTACCTTTTGAAGGCCGGTATTACGCGGTGAATAACCACTCGCTGGCCATCGAGATGGCGCTCAATGGACTCGGCGTGGTGATGGGGCGTAAAACGCTGATCCAGCCGCTGCTCGACGCCGGCAGGCTGGTGGCCTTGTCTGAAAATGAAGCGCCCTCGCCCTTTGGCTATGACCTGATTTGTCCGCAGGAGAACCGTTCCCGCCCGCGCTTTCGCGCCTTCAGCGAGTGGCTGGCGGCGGAATGCGCCTAATCGAATATTGCCAGGGTGCACGTGCCAGAGCTTGACGTCGAAGGCCGGGCAAGGCGAAGCCGCCGCCCGGCGATGTCTCTGAGCGGAGGTTACTTCTCCGGGTGGGTTTTGCTTTTCTGCAGGGTCTCTTTCAACTGCCCAATCAGCTCGCGACGAAAATCGCCGAGTCGCGGTTTATCATCGGCGATCCACGGCAGCGGGCGACACAGCTCCATCGCCTTGATCCCGAGACGGGCGGTCAGCAGGCCGGCGCCAATGCCCTGCGCGGCGCGCGCCGACAGCCGGGCCGCCAGATCCTGCGACATCCAGTCCATGCCCACCTCGCGCACCAGTTCGCTGGCGCCAGCGAAAGCGATATTGAGCAACACCAGGCGAAACAGTCGCAGACGGCTGTAATACCCTAGCTCAATGCCGTACAACGTGGCGATTCGGTTGATCAGCCGCAGGTTCCGCCAGGCGATAAACGCCATATCCACCAGCGCCAGCGGACTGACGGCAATCATCAGCGTCGACTCCGCCGCCGAACGGCTGATTTCCCGCCGCGCCTGGGCATCGAGCACCGGCTGCACCAGCTGCGCATAAAGACTCACCACTTCGCGATCGCTTTGCGTTTCGTGGATCGCGGCATACCAGCGCTGCAGCGCCGGATGCGACTGATCCAGCCCGGCCTGCTGCGCCAGCTTCTCACAAAACGCTTTCGCTTTACCGACCGCGTGACTGTGCAGCATATCGCGCGCTTCATCGCGTTCGTGGGCGCGCTGGCGCAGTCGCCACAGACGGCGCCACTCGGTGGCCAGCGAACCGACGCCGGCTCCGACGATCAGCGCCCCGGCGACGCAGCCGCCCAGCGCAATCCAGTCCTGGGTCTGCCAGGCGTTAGCCGTCCACTGCACGCCTTGCGCCACGACGCTGACGCCGAAGATCGCCAGTCCGGCGCTGACCATCCGCCGCCACAGGCTGCGTTTGGGTCGCAGGACCGACTCCACCACCGCTTCCGCCACCCCCTCTTCCTCTTCGCCGGTCACCAGCCGCGCTGGCGCGAAGTTGTCCGCCTCCAGGGTGTCGAAGGCGCGAGCGCCTTTCAGCGGCGGAATTTTCTCCGCTTGCAGCGGCCCATCAAAATCAATCCGCGGTTTTAACGGTTCGCTCATCGCAGTTTATCTCCAATCAAAAATTCCAGCGCCGCGTCGAGACGAATGTGCGGCAAAGGCCGATCGACATCCATGACCTGCGGACGAAAGTTTTCAAACTGAAATCCCTGCTGCTGCCAGAAGGCCTGGCCCGGCAGGCGCGCCGGCACCTCACCGGGATAGATGGTCAACGGCTGGCCGTCGCTCAGGCGATTGCCGCGCAGGGCGGGAATTTTCTCGCCATTCACCTCAATCAGCCCGCTCTGGGTCGCCTGAATAGACGCCAGCCCCAGGCAATCCATACTGATCCCTTCAAAGGCGGCGTTCTGCCACGCGTCCTGAATCAGTTGCTGCAGGAGCGACACCATATTGCTGTGCTGATCGATCGTGACGTGATCGGCTTTGGTAGCGGCAAACAGCAGCTTGTCGATAACCGGCGAAAACAACCGGCGGAACAAGGTGCGCTGCCCGTAATGGAAACTTTGCATCAGCTGGGTCAGCGCCAGGCGCATATCGTTAAACGCCTGCGGCCCGCTGTTGAGCGGCTGCAGACAGTCCACCAGCACAATCTGCCGGTCGAAGCGCAGGAAGTGCTCTTTGTAGAACCCCTTCACCACCCTTTCGCAATAGTATTTGTAACGTTCGCGCAGCATGCCGGCGTTGCTGTGTTTATCGGCCTGCGCCAGCTTGGCTTCGCCGACGGCGTCGACGTCGGGCCACGGGAAAAACTGCAGCGCCGGCGCGCCCGCCATTTCTCCGGGCAGGACAAAGCGCCCGGGTTGGATAAAGTGCAGCCCTTCACGCTTACAGGCGTGGAGATAGTCCGTCCAGGCGGCAGCGATATCCGCCAGCCGAGCCTCGTCGGCAGGGGCTAGCGGATCCAGCCCGGCGCACAGCTGCCGCCAGCGGGCCGACCACTCCGCACGCTGTCCCTGCAGGAGCCCGGTCATCTGTCGCGACCAGCTCAGATAATCCTGCGCCAGCATCGGCAGGTCGAGCAGCCACTCGCCCGGATAGTCGACAATCTCCAGATACAGCGTGGAGGTATCTTTAAAATGGCGCAGCAGGGAGTCATTCGAACGGTAGCGCAGCGCGAGACGGATCTCGCTCACCCCGCGCGTCGGGGTTGGCCACATGGGGGGCTGGCCGTACAGCTGGGCCAGCCCTTCGTCGTAGGTGAATCGGGGAATGCCAAAGTCCCGCTGCGGCACGCGCTTGACGCCGAGCAGCCGCTCTTCGCGTGCGGCACTCAGCAGCGGCAGGCGGGCGCCGGTGTGGATATTCAACAGCTGGTTGACCAGCGCGGTGATAAACGCCGTTTTACCGCTCCGGCTCAGGCCGGTCACCGCCAGACGTAAATGCCGGTCAACCCCGCGGTTGACCAGCGCATTCAATTCAGTTTTCAGTCGCTTCATCGCCAGTCCGTTATGCCCTGAAGGTATGTCTCGTCATCATAAGCGATCTGCCGGGGATAAGCAGGACAACGTTAATCCTTTTGCGCCTTCCCCACGGCGGCATTATTTCATCCCGCGCGTGACGCGGTTGGCCAGCCGGCTGAGCAGCGGCTCCAGCGCCACCGCCAGCAGCATTTTCAGCGGCCGACGCGCGACCGATTTAACCGCCCAGCCGGCAACGCCCGCCGGGCCATAACGCAGCGCGGTCAGCAGCGCCAGCTTACCGACGATTTTCAGACCGGGCTTCACCTGCTGCCCGGCGCGTTGCCATTTGCTATTCATGCGTTGCCTCATTCGTTAAAAACAGGGTTTACAGCTGGCGAAAGCGGCTGCGCAGCGTAAAGGTGTCGGAGGTCACATACCGCTCCATTTCACGCAGACGCTGTTCACCGGAGGCCAGTTCGGCATCCACGGCGGCCAGCAGATCGCCATTGCTCGGCGCTTTATGACCGTACAGCTCGCTGTCCGGTATCGGATCCAGAGCAAAAGTCAAAATGATGTAGGCCACCAGGACAAAGAAAAAGAGGCCGAAAATCATCGCCAGCACGGTAATCAGGCGCACCAGCTTCACCGGGACATCAAGATGCTGAGCAATGCCCGCGCAGACGCCCTTTACCATCCCGCGCTGCGGGATACGCCACAGTTTTTTATTCAGATCCAGCCCGGACATTATTTGTCCCTCCAGTTCGGATGTTCGGCGTCCAGGATCGCTTCCAGCGCCTGAATGCGTTCGCGCATCCGCTTCGCGTCATCGGTCAACTGCAGCAGCCGTTGCTGCTCATTTTGCGTCAGACTGCCGTTGGCGCCGCGATTGTTGTAGTGCAGCCACAGCCAGACCGGCAGAACAAACAGCACAAACAGCGTCAGCGGAATGGCGAGAAAAAGCATGCTCATGTGTACTCCTTACAGGGGGTGAGCCGCGGCGCAACGCCGCGCCGCGCAATCATACTTACTGGTTGGACTGATTCATTTTGGCTTTCAACGCCGCCAGCTGCTCGCTGATTTCATCGTCCGCTTTCAGTTCGGCAAACTGCTGATCCAGCGTCTGCTGCTTGCCAAAGCGGTGGCTCTCCGCTTCCGCTTCCATCTGATCGATGCGACGCTCAAAGGATTCAAAGCGCGCCATCGCCTCATCCAGTTTACCGCTGTCCAGCTGGCGACGCACATCGCGGGACGAACTCGCCGCCTGATGGCGCAGCGCCAGCGCCTGCTGACGGGCGCGGGTTTCGCTGAGTTTGTTCTCCAGCTCGCCAATCTCTTTCTTCATGCGCGCCAGCGTTTCATCCACCAGCTGCACTTCATGATCCAGCTGAGCGATAAGGTCGGTCAGCTTTTGTTTTTCGATCAGCGCCGCCCGGGCCAGATCTTCTTTCTCTTTGCGCAGGGCCAGCTCGGCTTTTTCCTGCCATTCCGCCTGCTGGGCGACCGCCTGCTCAATACGACGTGACAGCTGTTTCTTTTCCGCCAGCGCGCGGGCCGATGTCGAACGCACCTCAACCAGCGTGTCTTCCATCTCCTGGATCATCAGACGCACCAGCTTTTGCGGGTCCTCCGCTTTCTCCAGCAGGGAGTTGATGTTGGCGTTCACGATGTCGGCAAAACGAGAAAAAATACCCATAATTTCAATCCTCATAGTTCTGGTTTCAGGCATTCACCTGTGGCTTAGCTAATACAAATGGCGTGCCAACTTTTTATCTTATTGATTTTAAACAGGGTGGTTGCGAAACGTGCTGGGCATTGCTACAGTCACCTGGTTAATTACACTACTTAATGGCGAAATTCATCATGGCGCAGTACAAGGATAATCTGCTGGGCGAGGCCAACAGCTTTCTCGAGGTGCTGGAACAGGTTTCCCGGCTGGCCCCGCTGGATAAACCGGTGCTGGTCATCGGCGAGCGCGGCACCGGGAAAGAGCTTATTGCTAACCGTCTCCACTACCTCTCCAGCCGCTGGCAGGGGCCGTTTATCTCGTTGAACTGCGCGGCGCTGAACGATAATCTGCTCGACTCGGAGCTGTTCGGCCACGAAGCCGGGGCTTTCACCGGGGCCAGCAAGCGCCATCCCGGGCGCTTCGAGCGCGCCGACGGCGGGACGCTGTTTCTCGATGAGCTGGCGACAGCCCCAATGCTGGTGCAGGAGAAGCTGTTAAGAGTGATTGAATATGGCGAGCTGGAGCGCGTGGGCGGCAGCCAGCCGCTGCAGGTTAACGTCCGGCTGGTGTGCGCCACCAACGCTGACCTGCCGCTGATGGTCGAGGAAGGTCATTTTCGTGCCGACCTGCTCGACCGCCTGGCCTTCGACGTGGTACAGCTCCCCCCGCTGCGCGACCGGCAGAGCGACATCATGCTGCTCGCCAACCAGTTTGCCATCCAGATGTGCCGCGAACTCGGTCTGCCGCTGTTTCCCGGCTTTAGCGAACGAGCGACCGCGACGCTGCTCGGCTACCGCTGGCCGGGGAATATTCGCGAACTGAAGAACGTGGTTGAGCGCTCGGTGTATCGCCACGGCGACAGCGAACATGAGCTGGACGCGATTATTATTAACCCTTTTCGTCAGTCCCCCGGCTCTCCGCAGGAAGCCGCGCCCGGCGATGAGCTGCCCGCGCTACCGCTGGATCTGCGCGATTTCCAGCTCCAGCAGGAAAAACGCCTGCTGCAGCGGAGTCTGGAGCAGGCGAAGTATCATCAGAAGCAGGCGGCGGAGCTGCTGGGATTAACCTATCACCAGCTCCGCGCGCTGCTGAAAAAGCATCAGCTGTGAGAGGCGCGCGGCAGCAGCAGCGCGCTCACCGCCATCGCCCCCAGACATAAGACGGCGTTAAACCACAGGGCATACTGGGCGGCATGGGCCATGCCCAGCGGTAAAAACAGCGCGAAAAGTGACGCTGTCACGGCGATACCCATCGCCCCGCCCAGCGAGCTGCCCATCTTATAGATCCCCGAGGCGACACCGATTTTGTTCTCCGGGGCATTGGCCACCGCGGTATCCGTCGATGGCGTGGCGTAGCAGCCCAGCCCGAGGCCAAACAGCACGTTGCTGGCGAACACCACCCCGATATACAGCGCCTTTTCGAGAAAGGTGCAGGATATCAGCGCGATGGCAATAGCGGTCAACACCGGACCGGCTATCATCGGCAGCCGGGCGCCATAGCGCTGCAGCAGCTTCTCGCCGACCCGGATCATCGCCAGGACGGTCACCAGATAGCCGAGGGTCATCATCCCGCTCTCCAGCGGCGTCAGGTGGTGCCCTTGCTGCAGCCAGATGCTGGCGATCATCATGGTGCCAATCGCTCCATTGAGCAGAAAGTTCGACAGCACTGCCGCACCGTAGGCCCGGTTACGAAACAGCGCAAAATCAATCAGCGCCGCCTCGCCTTTGCGCATGCCGTTGCGGATAAATATCGTCCCCGCCGCCAGTGCCCCGGCCAGCATGGTCAACGACAGCGGGCTGCTCCAGCCCCAGCCGTGGCCCTTGCTGATAAACAGATTCACCAGCACCAGCGCAACAATCAGGCTCAGCAGACCGCCGACGTCCAGCTTATGCTGGCTGGCGCTGGCGCTGCGGCTCTCCGGCGTGCCGCGCAGCAAAAACAGCGCCAGCAGGGCAACGGCGATCGAGAAGACGAAGATCCAGCGCCAGCCCAGACCGGTGGCGATAGCCCCGCCGACGAAGGAACAGAGACCGCTGCCGCCCCACGAGCCGATGACCCAGAAGCTGACCGCCCGCTGCCGCGCACGCCCCTCATACCAGGTCTTAATCAGCGCCAGCGTCGCCGGCATAATGCAGGCTGCCGACAGCCCCTGCAGCACCCGGCCGGCGAGGAACAGCCCCGGTCCCTGAGCGACCACCAGCATGGCGCTGCCGACGATACTCAGCCCCAGCCCGAGGGTGGTCATCCGCATCCGGCCAAACTTGTCCGCCAGGCCGCCGCTGGCGACCACGAAGCAGCCGCTGAACAGCGCGCTGAGACTGACGGCCAGAGTTAAGGTTTCAAGAGAGATATCAAGGCTGCTTTTCATCGCCGGCACCACGTTAATCACCGACTGGGCGAACAGCCAGAAGGTTAAAACGCTTAACACAATCCCCACCAGCAGGCGATCGTTGCCGACAAACGGGGTGTCGCTTATTGTGACAGTGCTCATCGCATGGCCCTCCCGTTTCTCGTGATTAGCGCAGATAGCGTTCCGTCAGGCCACACCACAGCGCCGCGCCGGTCAGCAACAGCGCGTCGTTGAAGTCATACCCCGGGTTATGCACCATGCAGCGATCCGGCTCATCGCCAGCGCCGATGGTGAAATAGCTGCCATGCGGGTGCTGCTCCAGCATGAAGGCAAAATCTTCACTGCCCATAAACGGCTTCACCTCGCCCACCTGCTCTGCGCCAAACAGCGCTGTCGCCACCTCCCGCACCATGGCGTTCGTCGCCGGATCGTTACGCAACACCGGACTGCCGTTGACGTGGGTCAGCGTGGCGGTGGCATTGAAGCTCTCCGCCTGGGCCACGGCGATATCATGGATCCGCTGCAGCACGGTCTCGCGCACCTGCTCATTGAGGGTGCGCACCGTGAGCTTCATCAGCACGTGATCGTTAATGATATTGGGCGCATGACCGGCCTGGATGCTGCCGACGGTCACCACCGCCGGTTCAAACGGGGTGATATTGCGCGAGACAATGGACTGTAGCGCGAGGGTAATATGGCAGGCCACCAGCGTGGCATCCACCGTATGCTCCGGCACCGCGCCGTGGCCGCCAACGCCCTTCACTTCAATATGCAGCGTATCGGAGGAGGCCATCATCGCCCCGTCGCGCAGGCCGATCTTTCCCAACGGCTGACCCGGCATATTGTGCAGGCCGAAGATGGCGTCGCAGGGGAACTGGTCAAACAGACCGTCCTCGACCATTACCCGCCCGCCGTACAGCAACTCTTCCGCGGGCTGGAAAATCAGCTGCAGCGTGCCGGTAAACTGCCGGGTGCGCGCCAGATATTCAGCTGCGTAGAGCAGCGTGGTGGTGTGCCCGTCATGGCCGCAGCCGTGAAAGCGCCCTTCAACCTGGCTTGCCCACGGCTTACCGCTCCGCTCCTGCATCGGCAGGGCATCCATATCCGCCCGCAGGCCAAGGCGTTTTTTCCCCTCGCCGACGCGCAGCGTGCCCACCACTCCGGTGCCCGCCAGGCCGCGGTGAACCTCGTATCCCCACTCGCCAAGCAGTCGGGCGACCTCGCTGCTGGTCTGGTGCTCTTCAAAGCCGATCTCCGGCTGCTGGTGGAACCGACGACGCAGAGCGATAAATTGCGCCTCGTTAACCTGCAATGCTTCTAGCAACGGATGTGTCATTTTTGTTATTCCTGTGTTGTGTTTGCACGACACTTTCGAGTTTATGCGGGTGGCTCAGCTTGCAGGCGCGCTTTTTTGTTTTATATTGACGAAAAATCAATGAGTGTTTTTCATACATATCGGTTATGACAAAAAACAACCGGTTGTTTTTTGTCTACAGAGGAGAGTCATGTGGAGCAGCATTCAGGCGACTTTAGCGTCACCGTACGCGATGTGCGTCAGCTGACCCAGCCGGAAAGCGATCTGCTGACGCTGCTGTGGGTACTGGAGGGAAGCGTAAATCTGGCGGTGGCGGAAGGTGCGTCGCAGCCGCTCGTCGCCGACGGGCTGGCGATCGTTAACCGCAACCGTCGCTGGAGCCTGCGCAGCGCCGGGGCCAACGCCGTGATGATCCTCACCCTCTCCGCCAGCTGGCTGGCCCGCCTCGATAATGCCTTTTTTGCCGTCGATTACCAGATAACGCCGCGCACCCGGGATGCCGATGACGGCCTGCGTCGCCTGATGCGCCAGCTGCTGGTGAGCGGCCTGGTCAATCATCCTGGCCATTACCGACTGGAGGCCAACCGCTGGCTGAGTGAGATAGCGCTGCTGCTGGCCACGCGCTTTAGCCAGCCCATCGCCTCCACGCCCCGGCGCGATACCGAAAAATGGAGCCGGAGAATAGCCAGCGTGGTGGCGCGGATCGACGCTAACTATCAGCGTCGCCTCTCGTTGCAGGAGGTGGCGGCCGCGGAATTTGTCTCCGAGGCCTGGCTGTCACGCTTATTTCGCAAAGAGGTCGGGGTAAGTTTTGTCCAGTACCTCACCGCGCTGCGCCTGCGCCACGCCGCCGACCAGCTATTAACCACCCGCAAAACCGTCCAGCAAATCGCCCGCGAACAGGGATTCGCCAGTACGCGAATGATGAGCGATTTGTTTAAGCGCCAGCACGGCGTGACGCCGCGCCAGTATCGTGAACAGCATCCTCTGGAGCTTGCCCGACCGCGCCCGCCGCAGGCCGATCGCTGGCAGCCGGTGGCGGCCGACCGGCTGTATGCGCGACTCAATGAGCCGGAACCACGCGACCGGGAAAGTCCCCCCCTGCCGATCAACCCACCGCAAACCCGAGAGATCAATCTGCGCGATCGTCCAGCGCGCCCCGCAGCGCTGCGCCATACCCGGATGGTGGTGACCGTGCGCGAACTGGACGATCTGCTGCGCGAAGATGTGCGCCGGGAACTCGAACAGCTGCACCACGCCCTACCGGTGTATGCCATCGATATCAACGATCCCTTTCTCAGCAGTCGGCTGTTCGGCACCGGCTGGGACGATCCGCAGATGGCCGGCTACGCCTGCTGGTACAACCTGCAGCAGATTTTTAGCTGGCTGGCGGCGATGGGCTGGCAGGTGATCCTGCACACCGGCGTCACCACCCGCAGCGACCTGCTGCAGCGCTTCCTGCAGCTCGCCGCCAACCATTTTCCGCCAGCCACGCTCAATAGCTGGCGCTTTGTCTGGCACTGGTCGCCGCAGGCCAGCGAAGCTGCGCGCCAGGCCGCCTGGCGGCAGCAGCGCGGGGTCCTTCATCGCCTGCTGCCGCAGCCGCAGCTGGGGATCTGGCACCGCTTTGCTCCCAGCGATCCCGGGAACGATCCGCTGTTCCACTCGCCGCTGCTGGCAGAGGCGGATTTTCTCGCCTGCCAGGCAGATGCCAACGAACAGCTGGATCTGGCCCAGGCAGACAGCAGCCGCCTGGCCTCCAGCGAACATTATCCGCTGCACAAGCTGCGGCAGATCCACAGCGCCCTGCGCCAGCGTCAGCTCAACCTGCCGCTGTGGCTGCTCTCCTGGAATACGCTGACCGGCGATACGCGGGATACCAACGGCCGCTTTTTTCGCGGCGCGCTGCTGATGGATAATCTGCTGGGGGTGGCGGACCAGGTCTGGCTGGCGGGCTTCTGGTTAAATTCAGGCCTCCAGGGCGAAGCTCGCGCCAACGGCAAGCTCGATACCTCCAGCCTGGCGCTGCACTATCTGCACGGCCTGCCGCGCCCGGTTTACTGGGTACTCTGGCTCTGGCGGCGGCTGTGCGGCGAGATCCTGGTTCACGATAAAAACCTGCTGCTGCTCCACCACCAGGGTCACTACCAGCTGCTGCTGCGCAATACGGTGGTCTACAATCCCTGGCTCTCCAGCGAAGCGGCCTTTATCCAGCGCTTCAGCCAGCCCTACAGCGTGCGGCTGCAGGGCCTGGATGGCAGCTGGCGCATCAAACAGCACCTGTTCGATCAGCACCACGGCGCGTTGTTCCCGCTGGTGGACGCCTTTCGCAGCCGCAGCGGCCCTGACGCCGAGGATTATCAGTGGCTGATGCATCAGGCCCGTCCGGCGCTCAGCGTGGATGAAGCCAGGCTCGATGGCTATTGGCTGCGGATCGACTCGCTGCAGAGCAATGCGCTGGTGCTGTACGAGTTTACGCCTCAGTCGCCCACAGGCCCCTGAAGTAAACCGTGAATTTTCCGCTGGCTCTCCGTCGTTGCCGGATTAAAGACCAGCAGGGAAAGATCGGGACGGCCCTCCACGGCAAAGGAGGTAAATTCCAGGTCGAGCGGACCCATCTGCGGGTGGTTAATGCGCTTATAGCCTTCTCCATGACCGGCGACGTCATGGCTTTGCCAAAAACGGGCGAACTCGACGCTCTGCTGGCTGAGCTCCGCGATCAACTGGTCAGTTTCTTTCGTGGCGCCCATCCGCGTGACGTCGGCGCGGAAGGCGTTGACGATAAGCTGCCCCACCCTCTGCCAGTCCTCCAGAGTGCAGCGGGCCTCCGGCCGGGTAAACAGGCGGCGCAGCACGTTGCGCTCCGCCAGCGGCAGTTGGCTGTAGTCGGTCAGCACCCTGGCCGCCGGCGCGTTCCAGGCGATGACGTCCCAGCTGGCGGTGCGGATAATCGCCGGAATGGTGAAAGCGTCAAGCACCCGCTGCAGCCGCGGCGTCATATCATCCGTCACCGTCAGACGCGTCTGCGGCGGATGGCCAAAGGCGAGAATAAACAGATGCTCGCGCTCCGGGGTGGTCAGCCGCAGACCGCGGGCGATCCGCTCCAGCACCTCGCGGGAAGGCGCCCCGCCGCGCCCCTGTTCAAGCCAGGTATACCAGGTCGGGCTGATGCTGGCGAGTTGCGCGACCTCTTCGCGGCGCAGCCCCGGGGTGCGCCGGCGTCCCGCCGGGAAGCCAAACGTTGCCGGATCGAGACGCTGGCGGCGGGCGCGGAGAAAATCGCCTAAAGCATGGTTGTCAGAAGTGTTCATCATCTGCCTGTGGGTTCTGCCTGTTAGAATTTATACCCCGATAATGTCTCTACTTTTATAGTATGACATCGCAGGTAGGATACGCCTGAAACCCATTCAGGAGATCCATGATGCGTATATTTCTTACCGGCGCGAGCGGATTTATCGGCTCACGTATTCTTCCGGCGCTGCAGGCGTCGGGCCATCAGGTTATCGGCCTCGCGCGCAGCGAGAGCACCGCACAGGCCCTGAAGGCGGCCGGCGCCGAGGTGCATCGCGGCACGCTGGATGCCCCGGAGTCGCTGCTGGCTGGCGTCGGGAACGCCGACGCGGTGATCCATACCGCCTTCGACCACGACTTCAGCCGCTTTGCCGCTAACTGCGAGAAAGACCGCCAGGCGATCCTGGCCCTGGGCCAGGCGCTGCGAGGCAGCACGCGGCCGCTGGTGATCACCTCCGGCACGCTGATGGGCGACGACGGGAGCGGCGCCCCGGCCCGGGAGTCGTTCTTCAACTCAGCGCACCCCAGCCCGCGCACCGCCTCAGAGCTCGCCGGCCAGCAGTTGCTGGAGGCGGGAGTGGATGTCAGGGTGGTCCGCTTACCGCAGGTGCATGACACCGTGCGTCAGGGACTGCTGACCTGCTACATCGAACGCGCGGTCGCCAACGGGGCGGTAGCCCTGCGCGGCGAGGGAAGCAACCGCTGGTCAGCCGCCCATGTCGATGACGTCGCACGTCTGTATGTCAGCGCGCTGCTTCAGGGCGCGGCCGGCGAGCGCTATCATGCGGTGGCCGAAGAGGGGATCGCATTACGCGATATTGCCGCGGTAATTGCCCACGGATTAAACCTGCCGCTGACCCACCTGGATGAGTCGCAGGTCGACGCCTGGTTCGGCTGGTTTGCGCCGTTTACCGCCCTTGACCTGCGCGCCAGCTCGGCATGGACCCGCGAGCGCTTGCAGTGGCAGCCGGTTGGCCCCGGGCTGCTGGAGGACCTGCAGAACATGGACTATTATAAAGTGACACTGTCACAATAATCAAAACACGCTCCCCCTGTATCACACCCGACGGGTATGGCTAGTCGCCCGTCGGGTCATCGGCTTTCTCCCCGCTATACTGAATCTATTCTCTAGCGTCCGCACGCCGTCGCCGTTTGGTCAACCGCGGCCAAACAGAGCTGACTGGCGATATCGGCGATAAAAAGTTACCATGTTTCACTATACAGACTCGGTTCCGCGACTATTTTAATCAATTGACTGAATACTATACGCACCCGGTAACCGCATTATCCCTCAGGCTTGTTGAAGGCGGTGGTGAATGTCTATTAATCTTAATAAGATAGAGTTCAGCTCTATAATCAAACAGAAAATATGCGCCTGAAATTGTCATCTCTCCTGGCAGCCGTTTCCCTGCTGTGTGGGCCAGCTTTTGCCGCCCCTGCGCTCCCCGACCGCGCCGATATCCGCGATAGCGGTTTCGTCTATTGCGTCAGCGGCCAGGTTAATACCTTTAACCCGCAGAAAGTCAGCAGCGGCCTGATTGTCGATACGCTGGCCGCTCAGATCTACGATCGTCTGCTTGACGTCGATCCCTATACCTACCGGCTGGTCCCCGAGCTGGCGGAGAGCTGGGAAGTTCTCGATAACGGCGCCACCTACCGCTTTCACCTGCGCCGCCACGTCCCGTTTCAACGCACGGCGTGGTTTACCCCGACGCGGGACTTTAATGCCGATGACGTCATTTTTACCTTTGGCCGTATTTTTAACCGCGACCATCCGTGGCACAACGTCAACGGCAGCAGCTTCCCCTACTTCGACAGTCTGCAGTTTGCTGACAGCGTGGAGAGCGTCCGCAAGCTGGATAATCAGACCGTGGAGTTTCGCCTCAAGCGGCCGGACGCCTCGTTCCTCTGGCATCTGGCCACCCACTATGCGTCAATTACCTCTGCCGAATATGCCGCCCGCTTAACGCAGGACGACCGCCAGGAGCAACTGGATCGCCAGCCGGTTGGCACCGGCCCGTTCCAGCTATCCGATTACCGCTCCGGACAATATGTTCGCCTGCAGCGCCACCCCGGCTACTGGCGCGGCAAACCGTTGATGCCCCAGGTGGTGGTCGACCTTGGCTCCGGCGGCACCGGCCGCCTGTCGAAACTGCTGACCGGAGAATGCGACGTGCTGGCCTGGCCGGCCGCCAGCCAGTTGACGATCCTGCGTGACGACCCGCGCCTGCGCCTGACGCTGCGCCCGGGAATGAACATCGCCTGGCTGGCCTTCAACACCGCCAAGCCGCCGCTGGATAATCCTGAGGTGCGCCATGCCCTGGCGCTGGCGATTAACAACCAGCGCCTGATGCAGTCCATCTACTATGGCACCGCGGAGACGGCGGCGTCCATGCTGCCGCGGGCCTCGTGGGCCTACGATAATGACGCTAAAATTACCGAATATAATCCGCAGGAGGCCCGCGCCCGCCTGAAAGCCCTGGGGCTGGAAAACCTGACCCTCAAGCTGTGGGTGCCCACCAGCTCGCAGGCGTGGAATCCCAGCCCGCTGAAAACGGCGGAGCTTATCCAGGCGGATATGGCGCAGATTGGCGTTAAGGTGATTATTGTGCCGGTAGAGGGACGTTTCCAGGAGGCGCGCCTGATGGACATGAGCCACGACCTGACGCTCTCCGGCTGGGCGACGGACAGTAACGATCCGGACAGTTTCTTCCGACCGCTGCTGAGCTGCGCGGCCATCGCCTCGCAAACCAACTTTGCCCACTGGTGTAACCGGGAGTTTGACGACGTGCTGCAAAAAGCGCTGCTCTCGCAGCAGCTCTCCTCGCGGATGGACGCTTACAAAGAGGCGCAGCGGATCCTCGCCCGCGAACTGCCGGTCCTGCCGCTGGCCTCGTCGCTGCGGCTGCAGGCCTACCGCTATGATATGAAAGGCCTGGTGCTCAGCCCTTTCGGTAACGCTTCGTTCGCTGGCGTATCGAGGGAAAATACCGAAGAGGTGAAAAAGCCATGATTATTTTTACCCTGCGCCGTCTGCTGCTGCTGCTGATCACCCTCTTTTTTCTGACCTTTGTCGGTTTCAGCTTGAGCTATTTCACCCCTCATGCCCCACTGCAGGGCGCTTCCCTGTGGAATGCGTGGCTGTTCTGGTTTGAAGGGGTGCTGCACTGGGATTTCGGCGTCTCCAGCATTAACGGCCAGCTGATTTCTGAGCAGTTGCGCGAGGTGTTCCCGGCGACCATGGAGCTGTGCATCCTCGCCTTCGGCTTTGCCCTGCTGATAGGCATTCCGGTGGGGATGATCGCCGGCGTAATGCGCAATAAATGGCCCGATACCCTGATCAGCGCCGTCGCGCTGGTCGGTTTCTCGATCCCGGTCTTCTGGCTGGCGCTGCTCCTGACCCTCTTCTTTTCCCTGACCCTCGGCTGGCTTCCGGTCTCCGGTCGCTTCGATCTGCTGTATGAGGTGAAAAACGTCACCGGTTTCGCGCTGATCGACGCCTGGCTTTCGGACTCGCCGTGGCGCCATGAGATGATCGTCAGCGCCGCCCGGCATATGGTGCTGCCGGTATTGACCCTGGCGGTCGCCCCCACCACTGAAGTGATCCGCCTGATGCGCATTAGCACCAGCGAGGTGTATGACACTAACTATGTAAAAGCGGCCGCCACCCGCGGCGTGTCGCGACGCAAAATTCTACTGCGCCATGTGCTGCACAACGCCCTGCCGCCGGTGATCCCGCGTCTCGGCCTGCAGTTTTCCACCATGCTCACCCTGGCGATGATCACTGAGATGGTGTTCAGCTGGCCTGGACTAGGCCGCTGGCTGATCAACGCTATTCGCCAGCAGGACTACGCGGCGATCTCCGCCGGAGTGATGGTGATTGGCGCGCTGGTGATTATTGTCAACGTAATTTCCGATATTCTCGGTGCCATGGCTAACCCACTGAAACATAAGGAATGGTATGCCCTACGATAGCACCTACAAAATAAATATTTTTGTCAATTAAAAACAATTAGTTAAATTTTCAAATTGTGCAATTTTCCTGATTTTAATACACAATTTTGTACACATTGTTTTTGACGTCATCTCCGACAGTCATCAGTTAGATGGCTGTCGGAGTTCCCTTCCTACGTTTCCCCCACACCTTCTATACTTTCAGTCTGAAGACTGGAGGTAACCATGTGCGGACGATTTGCCCAATCACAGACACGCGAAGAATACCTAGCTTATCTTGCAGAAGAAGCTGAGCGGGATATCGCCTATGATCCAGAACCAATCGGCCGGTACAACGTGGCGCCGGGGACTAAAGTTTTGCTCCTGAGCGAACGAGACGAACAGCTGCACCTCGATCCGGTTCACTGGGGTTACGCACCCGGGTGGTGGGATAAACGGCCTCTGATTAATGCTCGAGTAGAAACCGCGGCGACAAGCAGGATGTTCAAACCTCTGTGGCAACATGGCCGGGCGATCTGCTTTGCTGATGGATGGTTCGAATGGAAAAAAGAAGGCGACAAGAAACAGCCCTACTTTATTCATCGTGCTGATGGCCAGCCGATATTCATGGCGGCAATCGGAAGTACACCATTTGAACGTGGAGACGAAGCCGAAGGCTTTCTGATTGTCACCGCTGCGGCCGATCAGGGGTTGGTCGATATTCACGACCGCCGGCCGCTGGTTCTGACGCCGGAAGCAGCACGAGAATGGTTGAGGCAGGATACTGGAGGAAAAGACGCGGAGGAAATAATTACAGATGGTGCAGTACCAGCAGACCATTTTACATGGCACCTCGTTTTGAGCGCGGTTGGTAATGTAAAAAATCAAGGACCAGAATTGATAAAACAACTCATCTGAGCATAAATGCGAAACTGTTACAGGTGATTGATTACTTTGTGCAATGTACTTGCATTTAATGAATCAAAACATCACTCCCCACACAGCAGACCTCACTACCACATCTATTTGCAATAGATGATTAATTTGCCCACCAATAATTATCGGACGCTAATTCCAACTCCATTGAATATATCTATATGGGGAATTCCACGAGATTCTTCACCTTTCCTTTGAGAATTTTATGAAAAACATGACGACTAATCGGAGGTATATCCTTCCAGTGAATCAGCGAAATGCCAAGATTTTGGTAACTTGCTGCTTTTGATATCAACTTGCTATTTTCACTTTTAAGAGTGATATGGATTTCAGATAACTCAATAACTTTGTCTTCAAAAGCTTTAAAACCATGATCAAGAAAGCCTTGTTTAATCCACTCTGTTAAGGAGGATTGCATTCTTAGATGATGCTCTCGAATAAATACACCTTTTCTATATCCATTAACTGCAGCCTCTTCCAATGCAGCTTGAGAAACATAACCTGAGAAGCGTGTGTACGATGCAAGAAGATCAGGATATGAATGTGTCAAAATAGTTCGAACACGTCTTGCCGTAGCTGGCGTATGTTGAGATACGTAAACCATCACACGATAGGCATCTCTTAAAGTTTCTTTACAATGATTCATTTTATTGTCTACTTGAGTATGAATATACAAATAAAAAACAAACCGATCTTCAATCGTTAGATTCAATCGCGTACTGAATTAGCATAAATAACGTAGGCATTACAAACCGATTGTAAGCATAACGTGAGTTTTCTCTCAATGCGGACTCTGGTAGAAGCACAATGAGTATTGTTAATGGACTGAATCACCTGACTTTGAGCAAGTCAGTGTATCTAGTGGTATATCGAGGCGAAAGCATTTCTCGCTTCATCTGCCAGGATGTCTGGAGCCCTGCCCTGCAAAATACTGGAGTGATCACGCTCCGGTAGACAGTTTCTGTCCTCACGGCGAGGCCTTTTCGAAGGCCTCCGGGCTGACACCACCGAGGTGGCTTTGGCGTCGGTTACGGTTGTAGAACACTTCAATGTAATCGAAATATCCGCCCGGGCCATGACCCGAATTTTATATATCCGCTTCCTGATGCGCTCTTTTTTGAGTGAACTGAAGAACGATGCTGCCACTGCATTATCCTGGCAGTTTCCGCGATGGTTCATGCTTGGCGCCAGATTGTTGGCCCGGCAGAACCGCTGCCAGTCATCACTGCCATACTGACTACCCTGATCGCTGTGCACAATGACGTTTTCTGAAGGCTTACGCCGCCAGACCGCCATCAGCAACGCATCCAGTGCCAGCTCGCGCGACAGTGTTGGTTTCATCGACCAGTCCACCACATTACGGGCGAAAAGATTGATGACCACTGCCAGATACAGCCAGCCCTGCCAGGTGCGGATATAGGTAATATCTGTTACCCAGACCTGACTGTGCTTTACCACAGTAAATTCACGCTGTACATGGTTAGGCGTTATCAGTGAGGGTCGTCCCCGGGTCCCGCGTGGTACTTTATAACCATGTATGGCCTGTATCCTGTTTTTCCTCATGATTTTGGCGATCCGGTTTCTGCTTCACACTTCACCAATTTCACGAAGATCGCCGTGGATTCGGCGATAACCATAAACCCCACCACTCAGCGTACAGGAGTCGCGGATGAGCGCCAGCAGTCGCTGGTTATCCTTTTCTCCGGCAGATACAGGGTTGTGGAGCCAGACATAAAATCCGGCACGGGCAACCTTCAGAACCCGACACGCTGTAACGATCGACCAGATTTCACGGTGATCGTTGATAAAGCGGTACCTCAGTCGGGCTCCCTTGCAAAGTACCGCGCTGCCTTTTTCAGAATATCCCGTTCTTCCTCAGTGCGTTTAAGCTGCGCTTTCAGCCTGAGAATTTCTGTTCTGGAATCCAGTAAGTCCTGTGCCTGTTGCCCATTGTTGTCAGGCTTAACAGCGCGGAGCCATTTATAAAGACTGAGCGCCGAAACGCCGAGTCGTTCAGATACTTCAGCGATGGAACAGCCCCGCCCGGTGATTTGGCGGACAGTTTCTTCCTTAAATTCAGGGGTAAAACGTGGCGTGCCCATAGACTCCTCCTATGCTCAAACTATAGGGCAGATTTGTCTACGGGCTCGTGGGCACTCCATAAATGACTCTGAGGTGTCTGTTAAACCCGTGGTGATTCAGGGTGTTCAAGACTTTCTATATATAGTATTTTAATACAACAATTCGATCTAAAGTCAATTTCAACAATTAAGGTCAACAAATGAACGCTGATTTCGTTGATTCACATGAAAGGCATTTAGAGGATGCCAACCAACTATTTACATCTGGGAGATACGCTAACGCAGACCAGTTGTATGGTTTTTCAGTAGAATGTGGTCTTAAATCTCTAATGTTAGCGTTTGGAATGCCTTTCAATAACGTGAAACAAATGCCTGCAAATCAATCGGATAGTGTTCACGCAGACAAAGTGTGGGATAGGTTCGAAAGTTATCGCTCATCGCACTCAAGTGGTGCAAATTACCAACTGAGCGGAACTAATCCATTTAACGATTGGAGCGCGTCTCAACGTTATCATAACCAATCAAGCTTTGATGCTGTAAAAGTCTCCCCGCATCAGGCGGCGGCAGTACAAGTTAACCAATTGATTAAAAATGCAAAATTAGCAGGCTTAGTATGATAACTTTCGATCAAATTTTACCTTTATCTGCCCAAGTTTTGTGTTCACATAGCAACTTTGTTCAAAGTCTGGATTGGTTAGTTTTGAATCGCGACTTGAATGGAAGAGTTCGTCTAGTTGCGCCTGAAAAAATCAAAGAAAGTCCCCAGGAGATTGAGCGTTTACATGCCCTTGAAAATGATTTATCGACTCATTTAGAAGGTCATTATCATAATGTTGCGACATTGTATGAGAATGATATAGAATTCGTTAAGAATGGTGCGCAAGTAAGCAGAATCGATGGTTTTTCAAACGTTTTCCTTGCAGATCGATATGCCAATGAGTCTTCTTGGGGAAACGTGTCACAACTAACAAAAAACGCCCCAAGAGTGGTTTTTTTCTCTATAAAGGGTGGCGTTGGGCGATCAACATCATTAGCTGCGGTATCGTGGCAACTCGCACAGCAAGGAAAAACAGTTTTAGTTTTAGACCTTGATCTTGAGTCCCCAGGTTTGTCCACCGCTCTTTTACCGATTGATCGTCAACCAAAGTTTGGCATAACAGATTGGCTCATTGAAGACTTAGTTGACAATGGCGATCATATAATTGAATCCATGGTTTCAACCAGCTTACTTTCCCACGATGGTGAAATTTTTGTGGTTCCGGCTCATGGTGCTGAAGCTGGTGAATATGTATCCAAACTAGGCAGAGTGTGGATGCCCAAAATAGATCAACATGGTCGAAAAGAAAAATGGTCTCAAAGACTAAATCGCCTTATAGATCAGCTTGAAAAAAACATTTCACCAGATGTAATTTTGATTGATTCACGTTCTGGAATTGATGAGATAGCATCATGCTGTGTTACAGATATGGGAGCTAATCTAATATTATTATTCGCTCTGGATGGACTTCAAACTTGGAATGGCTATAAAATATTATTCGAGCACTGGCTTAAAAATGAGGTTGCACAAGACATTAGAGAAAGATTACAAATTGTTGCCGCAATGGTACCTGAAACAGATAAAATAGATTATCTCATGTCTCTTCGTGAGAATTCATATAATCTTTTCGCAGATAATTTATACGATGAGATTGAAGCAGCCCCAAGCGATACAGTCGGCCCGACAACTAATGGAATAATTAAATGGAAAGTTAATTCATTGGTCGAGGGATGGAATTTCGATAGTTCTGATGAAGGTGCGCCTCATAACCCGTGGGCAATTCAGTGGCATCGTAGCTTTACAGGTTCTTTAACGCTCCATGGCAGACTAGCAATAATAGATGAAAACTCTATCAAATCAATTTTCGGACCTTTGATAGAAGGTATTGAGAGTATTTTCCTCCCGGAGAAATCTGATGATTGATGTTCAAAAAATTAGGCAGGCGATATCCCTCGCGTCTCTAGAATCCAGTAGCTTTGGAAATGAACCTGATGCTGGCGATTTATATGTCCCTTTATCTCATATTAAAGCATTGAAACTTGCTTCTCATATAGTTGTTGGTGGAAGGGGTGTTGGTAAGTCTTTTTGGACAGCAGTTCTTAAATCACATCATCTCCGAGCGACAATGCAGGAATATGTTCCTGAACTGCAGAACCTCGAAATATTTGTTGGTTTCTCTAATGTTGATGATGTCAACAGCTATCCTAACGAAGATACTTTTCAACTTTTGCTTAAAGATAATTATGAGCCTTATGATATTTGGAGAACAGTTATCATTCGCTGGGTTGCCTCTAAATCCAGTATCGCGATCCCAAACGCTACATGGAAAGAAACAATCGATTGGTTCAAATCGGAGCCTGAAAAAGCTGCGAGACTAATGACCTCTGCGCGCAGTTGGGATGGGTTAATTATTTTTGATGCATTGGACAGAACAAGCAACGATTGGCAAAAAATGGATGAAATTGTACGCGGACTTTTGCGAACTGTTTTATGGTTAAAATCATATACAGGTTTAACTGCAAAAGTTTTCTTACGAGAAGATCAAGCTGCTAGAACAGTATTCAATTTCCCTGATGCATCTAAAATATTAGCGACTAAAGCAGAGTTGACATGGAGTAGGCATGATCTTCATGGTCTGCTTTGGCAAAGATTAATCAATGTAATTGATGGACAAGGTAACGTTTTAAGGGAAATCTGTCAAAACGTAACTTCTAAGCAACTAATCTCTGCCAATAATTCTTTTCAGTTACCAGAAGAAATGAAAAGAGAAACCGATGCGCAAAGAAAAGCATTCGAAAAATTAGCTGGCCCATGGATGGGGAAAGATAAAAGACGCGGTGTTCCTTACACTTGGTCCGTAAACCATTTATCAGATGGCCGCGGCCAAACCTCGCCAAGATCCTTTTTAGCAGCAATTAGTCAAGCGGCTCAAGACTCTACTTCTCGCTATCCTAATCATGAATTTGCTTTACATTATGAAAGCCTTAAGCGAGGTATCCAACAAGCATCCGAGATTCGTGTTACCGAGGTTGCAGAAGATTATCCTTGGGTACCTGATATATTATCTACCTTAAAAGGACTTAATGTTCCTTGTGATAGTGATTCAGTTGAACAAAGATGGACAGCTCAGTTTCCATTAGGTCCACAGCAGGTTAATACCAATCGTTTACCTGCTCAACATGCAGAACGAGGTTGGTCAGGTATTCGAGAAGACCTTGAAAATCTAGGTTTGATTGAAACCAAAAAAGATGGCCGAGTCGATATGCCTGATTTATATAGAGTTGGATTTGGATTGGGCAGAAAGGGTGGCGTTAAGCCTAAAAGTAGTAGAAATTAAGGCGTAAGCTAGGCATCTCCTTACATGTTATATGGGGTGGGTGTTTTACTCCACCCCATATATGAGTGGGTTCTCTTTTAGCCTTCTGCCTTAGGGGCGCTCAAACTTTCTCAACAGCTTTTGAACGTGCATACATTTTCCTTAAGCAACTCAGCAGGTGTAGGCCCTTTTGGCGTCACTAGAGCTACCAACGCGCGCCGTACCGGTGGGATAGGCTCACCTTCCCGCACACGTTTTTCCCACATATCCAAGATATCGCAAGCTTCACGCTCAAGCTCTTTGTGGCTCAACTGGCAATCTGTTCCACGGCGCCGCAGTTCGAGGCAAATATGGTAAAAAACGGGCTTCAGCGACGGATACTGTTCGCTGCTCGGATATCGAAATACCAGCTTCCGCCATTTCCAGTATTCGGCCATCACCTCAGCGGTGGTGATCCCCAGCACACATCGCCCTTCCCTGCACCACTTGATGAACTGGCCAGGCGACGGCAGAAATGGACGCTCCTGACGGCGAACCATGCGCATGCCCGCGTCAATCTGCTCCATGGTGTTAATCCCATTTTCCTTGAAGGCTAGCACTCACTGACGGCGGATTTCGTTCACGTCCTTCAGAAAGGCGTGTCGCCACTGTTCGCCTGAGGTCATGGAGAGACCAGGGTTTCATGCCTGTTTTAGCTATAATCTGAGCAGAAAACAGAGCGACGTTTGGTTGTAGTGGCGGTCTGTCATCTTTTGGCCCCCTGTAGCGTGACAGCGTCACAACGTGTTTTGAAACTAACGTTTCCT
>OKVU01000097.1_pt1 | contig 59971 bp, 54 predicted proteins | sample 1606901 | NCBI WGS metagenome assembly OKVU01 (sample SAMN03281017, study PRJEB24777) | human gut metagenome | isolation source: fecal sample PR221 from 1 month old male Chinese infant, caesarean... | reverse complement strand
ATGTTGAAATGTTGTGGTTGCCAGACCAACTTCATTTTACCACTAGGAGGTTCTTTCCTTTTCTCTAAGAATTTTTTACCGACCCCCAGTTTAACTGGGGGTTTAGTCATGCCTATTCGGCGTACAAAAAATAGGGATATATCTTAACTCAGATATATCCCTACCTTACACTACATAGATAAGTTATTTCATAATATACACTATATAATAAAATTATATATTTCTATCCTAAATCGTAGATATTACCATTGTAACGAATATCTTGATTTCCATAGAACCTTCAGATTAGCACCCTCTCTTGCCATCTTATAAGTATTTTTATTTTGCCAATGCATTAACTTTTGCTTCCAAGACTGCAATACGATCAGCATCTGCTTCGTGTTGTGCTTTCAAGCTTTCTACTTCTTGAGTTAATGCACGAATAGCACCATTATCTGGTGAATTTACCTTTTCTCCTGCTGGTCCCACTTTGAAGGAAGCCCCTACATTAAACATCGTACTATTTTGACCAACCGTAGAACCTACAGAAAATTGCGCAGTCTTATTCGGTGTAAAGAAGGCACCTAAAGCCATTGCTTTTTCCCCTTTATAAGCGCCCCCAGCAATAGCGACATTCCATTTTGTACCATCATCGGATATAACAGGATGAAGCCCTGCTAAGGCAGCACTCATGGCACCTACTCGATTAATATTCGTATCTAATCGGTTGATATTAGAATCAATGCGTTTGATATCTGTATCGATATGCTGAATTGCACCGGAACTAGAGGAAATAGATTGCTTGATGGCATCAATATCTCTTGTTTTCACATCCGCCACTAACGCGTTGTCCTCTACATGTAATCCCTCACCTACATTAACATTAACAGCATGATTATCGGTAACTGTAGTGCCTACACCACCTGTATAGGTTGCATCTTCACGAACACGCTTAAGTTGCGCTACATTGACCGCATCATCGTCACGCGTACCAGCTGCAACATTTGTAATTTGGCGATTACCATAATCATTAGAACCTACTGCAACGGCACCCATTTTAGAAACCCAAGCAGCAGCATTCCCATCGCTATCTTTAATGAGATAGCCTTTCTCTCCAGCCTGTACAGTTGATTTAGAGCGTGCCCCCAGAGCTACACCTCGATCATTTTTAGCATCTACTTCGGAGAAGTACCCCAATGCTTGACTTTCTGTAGCATAAGCCTTACTATAGCTACCCACAGCAACCGCACCTGTAGTTTTTGTACTATACATAGAGGCAGATGCATTAGAACCAATTACGGTTGAATTCTCACCTGTTGTACCAGCACGTTGACCCACAACAGTTGCGCCACGTGCGTTACCACCACTCGCATTACCGATAATTACCGTTTCTCCAGCCAATGCATCTTGCTTTCCATAACCGCCATAACCGATAGCTAACACATCACCAACCCAACCATTATTAGTATATCCTTGATCTTTACCAATAAAGATGGCTCGTTTAGAATCCACAAACGTCATAGCTGGTGCACTTGTTCCAGGATTTACAGGCGTATTATCGGCTGCTAAGCCTGTTGTCATCATACCACAGCCTAAACATACTGCTAATACCAATGCTTTTTTAGTTTCCCTCATAGAACCCTCCTAATAACAAATAACTTATCAGGTTAAGTATACTCTATAATGAATATTTATTACAATTAGATATACTTATCTATGATGTTTATTACGTGCGTGAAAAACGTGCTTTTATCACACATTTTTAAAGTTCCAGTAAACTCTATACATAAGTTATAATTATTTATATATACAGAAATAGAGCCACAACATTGATATGTTGTGGCTCTGTTCTATGTATTATTCATGTGGAGTTGTATATGTAATATTTTGCGCTTCGTAGCTTTTACCGTGAGACAATACATGAACAATGGTTTTCAATGTGGCACGTACAGTTTCAACAGCCATGCTTGGTTGATTTGGTTTATCCACCACTTGGGATGGCAAGTATGGGATGTGCATAAAGCCCGCCTGAATATTGCCCTTTTGCGCGGCATAGTGACATACACCATACATCAAGTGATTGCATACAAAGGTTCCCGCTGTATTGGAGACCTTAGCAGGAATACCGTTTTGATGTAACGCATTGACGATATTTTTTATGGGCAATGTCGCAAAATAGGCACTAGGGCCATCGGCTACAACAGGCTCATCTTCCGGTTGATTGCCCCCATTATCTGGGATGCGAAAATCGTCGTAGTTAATAGCAACGCGTTCCACTGTAATATCAGGACGACCACCTGCTTGACCTACACACAGGATAAAATCTGGTTGGCACTGTTCAGCTGCTGCTTTTACAGTATCAACAGATTTATAACGAATGGTAGGAACCATTTGTGTCACTACCTTGTAATCACCATCGGTATAACCATCCATTGTTTTGACCGCTTCCCAAGCCGGATTAATAGGTTCACCGCCAAATGGATCAAAACCGGTAATCAAAATTGTTTTCATCACACTACCTCATAACGATATTCTATGATGCATAAGAATCAGCATTCATTTTCATAAAAATACTCATAGATTCAGCGATATATAATGCGAGTCTATAAATATATATTATACAGACTCAAAAGAATATCGTGCTTTCACAGAAAATTTCACAGAAAAGGGTTAAATAAAGTAATACATTAATAGAATATTCAATACGAGCATGATTAATGCAATTGGAAGTTGTGCTTTAATAACGCCGTATTGGTCGCGCATTTCAAGGAGCGCTACCGGTACGATGTTAAAGTTGGCAGCCATAGGTGTCATCAAAGTACCGCAATAGCCTGCAAGCATTGCTATAGCACCAACAGCCGCAGGGTTCGCACCATGAGCTACAACGAGCATTGGGATACCGATGGCACTTGTAATCATCGCAAATGCAGCAAAGGCGTTACCCATGATCATTGTGAAGATAACCATACCAATGCAGTAAGCCACAACAACGAGGAATACATTATCTGCTGGTACTACACTTGCGACTGCACTGGAGATAAGTTTACCAACGCCAGCCAAATTAAATAGATACCCAAGAGCCGCTAATAACTGGGACAAAATTGCAGTCCAACTGATAGCATCGATAAGTCGACGGCCTTCATGGAAACCTTGGTTAAGTTCGCCCTTTGTAATAAAAAGAGCAGCACACATAGCGATGATTGCGGCAATACCTAAACCAACAAGAGCGCCTAACTTAGTAAAGAAACCAATGAAGAATGTAATAATACCAACAAGTAATGCTGGTACAAAGATAACATTGCCAATACGAACAGCTTCGCCTTTTTTGAATTCGATAGGAGATTCAAAGTAATGGCCTTTGCCGAGTTGTTTTACTAATACAATAGCCGCCATAGCAATGACAAGCCAACCATTAATTTCCTTGGAGAGATAAGAACCAAAGATAAAGGATACGCTATATAAGAGCCAAAATAAGCCTGTACCAATGCGATATTTATGTTCTTTATCTAGAAATGATTGAATAGCAAAGATAAATAGAATAATCCCTACGAGAAGATATACATAATCTAAGGGCTGCATTTTATAGAATATTTCTAACATATTATTCAGCCTCCTTCTTCAATTCTTCTGGTGTAACAAGAATATTTAACTCATTAGGTACTAATTTACCAGCTTTCATATCCGCTTCGTCACGAGCTACAGAGGCTTGAATTGTTTTATCAAAGATAATAAAGCGAATAAAGTTAACGATATAAGCACAAACAGCAGTTGGCAATCCGTACAATACCATATCTGTTAACTCTACAGAATAACCTAATTGTTCCATAACGCCTTTGATGAGTAATAACCCACCAGCAGCAAGGAATAAGTTTTGACCGAAGAAGTTACCTATATTATCTGCAGAAGCAGCCACACCGCGCACCTTATCAAGCGTACGTTGAGATACTGGACGACCTTGAGCTACCGCAGCTTCACTCATAGGAGCGATCAATGGACGAACCATGGCAACCATACCAGACATGTTAATACCAAAGGCTACTGTTACTTGGCGTACAAATAAGTAAATCATAAAGATACGACCTGCAGTAGCAGCGTTGATCTTACCAATCAAAATTTCTGCCCGTTCACGCAAGCCGTGACGTTCCATAAGACCAATAACAGGTAAAATCAAAATAAATAATGACATATAACGATTTTTAACAAAGGCCTCTCCAATAGCACCAACGATATCGTTAATACTGAGACCACCTGCAAGGCCCGTTACAAAGCCTGCGGCTACGACAACTAACAAGGCATTAAAGCGCAGCATCAGACCGATGACCATCACTAAAATACCAGACAAAATCAACATATGGACACATCCTTTCTACAAATCATCCATAACACATATAACCATAAAGATACGTTATATGTATATATTATATACTGAATAGTCATAATCTTACACAAAAAAATACCTTGTATCTAAATTTAGTGAATGTCCCTGATCTGCGATCAGAGCATAAAACACTCAAATAGAGTACAAGGTAATTTACGTAATTAATATAACGCTTTCTTAATTAATTTAATTCTTTCTTGAATAATATAGTTGTATGCTGTTTTCCTCTAAAATGAACCTTATCATACGCCGTAAACCCAAAGGATTCATACATTTTAGGCAACCACGGATGTTCCTTAGCCGTTCCTAGTGTAACAATATGTGTTTTAAACTGTTCTTTTAAAAGCTCCTCTGCATAGCCCAAGACTTCCCGTGCATATCCTTTGCCTTTGAAAGCTGGTGCCGTTACAAAATGAGCAATATGCGGATATTTATCCGGCGTTGAGTATTTCACCCAAGGCATACAAAACGTAATAGAACTAACTAATTGCCCATCAATATACAAGCCGTATACAGGATAATTTTCAATCCATTCCTTAGATTCCTCTTCCGTAAAATCAATTGCATCGAAGCTAATAGGATAGTCTTTTATAGCTGCGTAACCGTCGATTAATACCTTATGATATTCTGCTGTGTCTGCTACTGTTAATTGTCTAAATTCTTTCATGGTCTTTCCCTCATATCTATATTTTTATTCATAAACAACGTATATTAATTCACTTTGTGAAAGCAATTATACACCTATATGCATTTATTTGCAACATAATTACATAAATATTATATGAAATTATAATATCCATAAAGAAAATCTCATATGCAATAATGTAATATATGCATCAGAACTCATCCATACTGAGTATTAGATAAATTAAAGGCCCAAATCTCTACAAAAAGAAGGTTCGTATAAAAATAAGCAGAATACAATTTAAATCTTAGTCAACGACTTCATTCCGTCTAACTATAATTGACGAATTCCTATAAAATAAGCACAATACCACAAAAAAATTTAGACAAAAAAACAGGATGTATCAAAGATACATCCTGTTTTGAACTTTTACAAACTCTAGAAAAGTTAATTCTATTGATTATTGTATATACGGGAACCGTATACATCACGTTCATTTTTAGGTTCGTTGTTAACGCGAACACGTTCAGTTTTATGACGATCGTTATCATCACCAGAAATACGATCAACACGGAAATGGTTAAGACGAATATTTTGTAATTCAGGACCGAATTCATTCAATGCACGTTTCATATTTTCGTCAATAGGAGCACCGTTTTGAAGTGCACGGTACAACATGGTAGCGAATTCGTAACGAGTCATCTTAACATCGCCTTTGAATGTGCCATCAGGGTAGCCAACAAGGATACCATTACCAGCCAATTGGCTAATATATTGGTAAGCCCAGTGATTGCGAGGAACGTCTGGGAATTCAGCAGTTTTGCTTGGATCAATTGCATGTGGAGTCAAGATTTGTAACAAGTTATTATATTTGTTTTCCATATCTTGAAGACGTGCGTTCAATTCAGCAATTTCACGCCCCATAGCTACGCGGGAACGGGACTCAGGGGAACGTTTACCAAGACGGATGGATACACCTGCGTTCAATTGAGTTTCGCCAGTACCTACAGTGCCACCAACGGAGAACATTGTATCTTCGTTAGGACGGTAGAATGCGCCCAACGCAGCGGAGTTAGCATTATGGTAGTGACCATAACCAGCAGCGATTGTCCATTTATCATCTGGGTTGAAGTCCATTGGATGCAATGCAGCCAATGCAGCGGAACCTGCACCTACTTTGTTAACGCGTCTTTCAACAGTACCAACACGGTTAGTCAAGTTTTTGATATTGTTATTAATTTGACCAGGTGTGGAGTTGTTGATTTGTGTTTGTAATTCATTAGCTACGGAATACAATTGGCTACCGTTTACAGCATCTGTAGAAGTAGCGGAAAGCTCACCAGGAGCAACATTTTTAAGTTGACGCTCAGAACCAACTTGACCTACGGATACGGAACCTTTAGCTGCGGAACCTACGCCAGCAAAGCCACTGAAAGTGTGACGAGCAATGGTTGCACTGCTTTGAGCTGTAGCTTCACTTGTAGTGGAGCCTCGACCTAAAGCGATAGAGTTCAAATGTGTTGCATTTGCATGGTCACCAATTGCCATAGCGTAGTCCGCTGTAGCCTTTGCATCAGAGCCAAACGCATTAGCACGCACGTTAGTTGCTTGTGCACCAGCACCAAATGCTTGAGCATGGTCACCAGACGCAAGCGCAGAGGAGCCCATAGCAACAGAGTGATTATTAGTTGCTTTTGCACCAGAACCGATTGCATTAGATTTATAGCCAGATGCTAACGCTTCATAGCCAAGAGCTTGTGCACGAACTTCAGATGCCTTTGCACGAGTACCAATAGCTGTGGACCATGTACGTTCTGCTTCAGCAGAATGACCAATAGCGATAGTGTCATTCATCAACGCTTTTGAAGAATGACCTACGGCTAATGCAGAGGTACCTGCTGCAGTATTATTAACACCAATAGCGACCGAATTACTTTTCCAGTCACCAGTTTTTAATGTAGCATCATCTGGCTCATTCTCGTAATCACGATCGCGGAAGTTCGCAGCAGATTCTTTTACAGTATTACCACTACCATACGCAACTGCATTGTTTGTACCTGTAACAACATTTGAATTGTCCATTACAACAGAAGCAGCGTCTACCGTATTAACAGTCGCACCAACAGCAGTGACAGCAGCTAATACAGCAAACGCTAATTTTTTGGAATGTTTCATTTCTCTCATCTTACACCCTCACTAAATAAAAATATATCCATATTATTACAATACAAATTTTCATTCTCTCTATGTTCCGTCTCTCACCTCGGCCTGATCAAGTAAGTACTCTAAAATTACACGAAGAAATACCCCTATCTCAGTTTAAGAAAAATTTATATTGTCAATTACTCGCCTAGCATATCAAAGTTTTACGATATACACAACCCCTTTTTCTACAACAAATTTAATCAACCACTTCTTAACCCACTTAAAAGTCCCTTTATTCCTGATTTTATAAGGGATTAAATTTGACTCATTATCATCCCTTATGAGTTAAATTTTTCTCAACTTTGTAAACATTTTTCATCTAACGAATTGTATAACTTATAAATAAATAATCACCTTATAAGTACACCAGATATACTATCAATGCCCACCAAACCTCATTCATACTTAATTCATGAATTATTGGTGAATTAAACGATTGTGTATATTAATGCACAACTTCATCATTTTATTATAATTTTATATTTGTGCAACAGCAGTAGATATCATTTCTTATCAATATTAAACAAACCGTCAATGAGAACGAAGTGAGAATAAAACTACTAAATACGCCTTAAATTATCCAATGTTTTATGTATACGTTCTAACAAAATAAAAAAAGCCCCCTATTTTTCAAGAAAATAAAGGACTTTCTTCATTTAATATATATGTTTATGCTAATAATGCACTTACAAGTTCTTCTGCTTTATTTAGATCAGAATCTTCTGGGTTCCAGTTACATTTGATTTCAGGTTCTACTACGGAGAAACCATATTTAGTTAACTCTTCACGAAGTACCTTTGTAGATTCACCAGACCATCCATAGGTACCGAATACAGCAGCTTTTTTATTTTTGAATTTTAACTCACGCAAGAAGTCGAGCCAACCAGCTACGGCAGATAATACGCTGTTCCCCACCGTTGGGGAACCTACAGCAATGGCTTTTGACTTAAAAACTTCCGTCATGATGTCATTTTTATTGGTTTTACTAATATTGAAAATCTTAACACGTGTATCAGGCGACTGTTTCGCAATTTCTTCAGCAATCTTATGTGCCAACTTCTTAGTGCCATCCCACATAGTGTCGTATACAATTGTGATTTGATCTTCTTGGTACGCTTGCGACCATTCATAGTATTTTTCTACGATTTGCATTGGATTTTCACGCCAAATCGCTCCATGACTCGTAGCGATGATATCGATTGGCAAATTAAGCTTTTGAATTTCTTCAACTTTAGCTTTTACCAATGGAGAGAACGGATTCAAGATATTCGCGTAATACTTCATTGCCTCTTCCCATAGACGGCATTGATCGGCCTTATCTGCCCACAATTCTTCTACAGCGAAATGTTGACCAAATGCATCGTTGGAGAACAAGATATTATCCCCTGTCATATAAGTCGCCATGGAATCAGGCCAGTGGAGCATGCGCATTTCCACAAACACCAAGGATTTACCATTCCCAATATCTACGGAATCCCCTGTTTTAACAGTTTTAAAATTCCATTCAGGGTGATGATATTGTCCAACCAAGGACTTAACAGCATTCTCTGTACAATAAATAGGCGTATTAGGAATTTTTTCCATCAATGCAGGCAAGGAACCACTGTGATCCACTTCGCCGTGGTTACATACGATGAAATCAATCGTATTCAAATCGATTTCCGATTCCAAGTTATCGATGAAATCGGAGGAATGAGGTTTCCACACAGTATCGATGAGGACAGTCTTCTCCTCTTCAATCAAGTAGGCATTTTGGCTAGAGCCATTATTAATGGTGTAATCAGAACCGTGAAACTCTTGCAATTCCCAGTCGATTTTACCAACCCATGATACGTTGTTTTTAATGTGCTTTCTCATAATAACCTCCATGTTCTGTGAAAGTAAATATACTCACCTCATACCTTTTAATGAGTCTATAAAGGCCCACAGATGAGAGAAGCAACTTTCACCGGTATTACCCAATATATGGCCCCATGTTGTATCAATAGATACAACACAAATCGGTCATTAACTATAGTTCTATTATATGGATATCACTTAACTAAGTCTGTATCTGTAGGTACAGATTTGAGAATTATTATAAAAACCACTCATAGTAATCACATGCCGTACATTAGTACACATCGATTTCCCATGAGTGGTTACGAGTATATGTAATTATAAGGGATGATTTATTTATTACCTGATTTAGATAGTCCAGGGATAGCTTTATAGATATATAATGCAATATATCCATCAACCAAGCTATGAACGATGGTGCCGCCACCTACAAGAACAAATACAACGTAGATGAGATCAATGTTTGGCATCGTAGTTGTAGTATAGAACAATAGGCATGCTAGTACCTCACCAATAGCGTGAACGATAGCACAAGCAAGGTTAAACGCCACAAAGGATAGAGCCCCTGTTAATACGCCTGGATGATGTTTAATATAGTAAGCCCCCATCAAGGCAAAGATGATATGAGATGCAGCACGCATAACGATAACAAGTGGGAAGCCTGCTACAAAGAAGCCGAGCGTAGAACCTATGACAACACAAGCTGCCATCTTACGAGATAAGAACATGGCCAGGAATATAGGAACATGACTCGCCAATGTATACGATGCCGGTGGAATCACAACTTTCAAAGGCATCACAATAGGAATCATAATGGCTAATGCCATCAATAAAGCAGTAATGGTTAAATTTCGATACATCGAAGAATTCATAAAGGCCTCCTTAAGGACTATCTTCCCACACATCTACTAATATAGCACTCTAATATATGAAGAGCAACTACACATACCGCTAGGTGTCCCACAAAAAAGAGAGGGCCTTACAACCCTCTCTTATTTAATTAGACAAATATATTATAATATCTGTATTTTAACACTTATGATACGATTTTGAAAATGACGTAACTCACGTTAATAAATTTGAGGAATCTTAATTCATTGCTTTTATAAACGTTCAATTACGGCTTGTGCCATTTCTGTGGTACCAACTCGTTTTAAGCCTTCGCGGTAGATATCTCCTGTACGGTAACCATCAACGAGCACTTGTTCCACAGCACGTTCAATAGCATCAGCCACTTGAGGTAAATCAAGGGAGTGACGGCACATCATAGCGGCGGACAAGATTGTGCCCAACGGGTTTGCTAAGTTTTTGCCCATGATGTCTGGTGCGGAACCGTGGATTGGCTCATACAATGCTGTGCCTGTACCCATGGATGCAGATGGTAAAAGCCCGATGGAACCGGAGATAACAGCGCCTTCATCGGACAAGATATCGCCAAACAAGTTTGTAGTAACGATAACATCAAACTGAGCAGGATTTACAACGAGTTGCATCGCTGTGTTATCTACATAGAAGTAATCTATTGCAATATCTGGATTAGCAGCCGCTTTCTCTTGCGCGATTTTACGCCACAAACGAGAAGACGCCAATACGTTTGCTTTATCGACAGATACGACCTTTTTGTTACGTTTACGAGCTGTTTCCATAGCGATATCCATGATGCGTTCTACTTCATAACGGCTGTATGTTTCTTTATCCCAAGCGAACTCATTAGCACCTTCGCCTTGTGCCTCTTCACGTTCACCGAAATAAATACCGCCAGTTAACTCACGAACGATGACGAAATCTACATCTTGTACGAGCTCCTTTTTAAGCGGAGAATACTCTTGTAAAGATGGATAAATTTTTACAGGACGCAAGTTACAGAACAAACCAAGCTCCTTGCGAAGACCTAGGATTGCCTTTTCAGGACGGATAGACGGATCTACATTATCCCATTTAGGACCGCCTACAGCACCAAGCAATACAGCATCAGCATTTTTACAAGCCTCGATAGTATCCTCAGTCAAAGGCACGCCGTATGCATCAATAGACGCACCGCCCGCTTTTTTATCGATCCAATTAACCTTTACACTGACTTTCTCAAAAGCCACATCGCACACAGCCTTCGCTGCTGTAATAATCTCAGTACCGATACCATCACCAGGAATCAATACAATATTCTTTTCGCTCATCTTACCTCTCCATATAACAAATGCTTACTTGCGGTTTTTCGCAAAATTCACAAGACCGCCTGCTGCCGCAATGTCTTGAATGAATTGTGGCAATTCAGTGCCTTGGTATTGTTCGTTTTTAGTCAAGTTGTACACGATACCTTTAGACAAGTCTACGCCGATTGCATCACCAGCGTCGATACGATCGACTTGTTCACCGATTTCCACTACTGGCAAACCGATGTTGATAGCATTACGGAAGAAGATACGTGCAAAGGAGTGTGCTACGATAACAGGCACGCCTTTCGCTTTGATAACGCCTGGTGCGTGTTCACGGGAGGAACCACAGCCAAAGTTTTTACCAGCTACCATGATTTCGCCAGCTTTCACATTAGGAGCGAAAGTAGTATCAATATCTTCCATCGCATGTTCAGCTAATTCGTTCCAATCGGCAATCGCCAAGTAACGAGCTGGAATGATTACGTCTGTATCTACATCGTCGCCGTAGCGCCAGATTTTTTTGCTTTCAAAATCCATATTAAACCTCCTCAGGGCCTGCAATGCGGCCTAATACAGCACTTGCTGCCGCCACATAAGGGCTTGCCAAATATACTTCAGAATCAACGTGACCCATACGACCACGGAAGTTACGGTTTGTTGTGGAAACGGTGCGTTCCCCTTCAGCCATGATACCCATGTAACCGCCAAGGCATGGACCACATGTTGGCGTGGACACAGCGCAGTCGGCTTGAATGAAGATATCTAGTAAACCCTCTTTCAACGCTTGGTCATATACATCTTGGGAACCAGGGATTACGATACAACGAACGAACGGAGCCACCTTGCGACCTTTAAAGATTTCCGCAGCGGCCACCAAGTCTTCGTAACGGCCATTTGTACAAGAACCGATGATAACTTGGTCGATTTTAATATCTTTGTCGATTTCGTTGATGTAATGTGTGTTGGATGGCAAATGAGGGAATGCTACCACTGGTTGCAATTTGGACAAGTCAATGGTAATTGTTTGAGCATATACTGCATCAGCATCTGGAGCGATTGGTTCAACAGGACGATTTACGCGGCCTTTGATGTATTCTTCAGTAACTGCATCGTAAGGGAATACGCCACATTTACCGCCCGCTTCAATAGCCATGTTACAGATTGTAAGGCGATCTGCCATAGTCATGTGTTGTACGCCGTCGCCAGCGAATTCAAGAGCCATGTAACGAGCGCCGTCTACACCGATTTGACCGATTAAATCAAGGATTACGTCTTTACCAGTGACCCATTTGTTAGGTTTGCCGATAAGCTCAACCTTGATTGTTTCAGGCACTTTGAACCAAGTTTTACCTTCTGCCATAGCAACGCCCGCATCAGTGGAGCCTACGCCTGTGGAGAATGCATTTACCGCACCATATGTACAAGTGTGAGAGTCAGCACCGATGATCATTTCGCCAGGGCCGATAAGACCTTTTTCTGGCAAAATAACGTGCTCGATACCCATTCTACCTACTTCAAAGTAGTTTGTAATGCCATGTTCGCGTACGAAGTCACGCATGACTTTCGCTTGTGTAGCAGATTGAATATCTTTATTTGGTGTGAAATGATCCGGCACCAAGTAGATTTTATGACGGTCAAATACAGGTTTGCCGATTTTCAAGAACTCTTTACGCGCCGGTGGGAATGTGATGTCGTTCATCAAAACAGCGTCCAAATGACATTCGATAATTTGGCCTGGTTTTACAACATCAAGACCCGCGTGGCGAGCCATATTCTTTTCAGTAATGGTCATACCCATATTATTCTTCCTCCTGTTGTTCTAGCTCCATAGCTAGGAATACTGAGTTAACTGCATTAATATATGCGTTCACACTTGATTTAACGATATCGGTACTAATACCACGACCATGGTACAAGCGACCGTTGTATTCTACCTTAAGGGTTGCTTCCCCAAGGGCATCTTTACCGGCTGTGATGGCACGGATTTGGTAGTCTTTTAAGCTGATTGGCAAGCCAACGACACGTTCAACCGCTTTAAGGGATGCGTCTACTGGACCATCACCTACGGCAGCATCAGCTTTTTCACCTTCTGGCGTCATGAGGCGAACGTCAGCATAAGCATAACCTTTTTCACCTAATTTATAGTATTGAGCCACAAGCTCGAATGCTTTTTTATGGTGCATATTATCGACTACAAGAGCTACGATGTCATCGTCGTATACTTGTTTTTTGCGGTCCGCCAATTCTTTGAATTTAGCGAATAGGTCGTTGATTTTCTCTTCTGTGAAAGATTGGAAACCAAGTTTTACCAAATGATCAGCGAAGGCATGACGACCAGAGTGTTTGCCCAATACGAGGTCTGTTTTTTCAGCACCTACGGACTCAGGCGTCATGATTTCATACGTTTCAGGGTTGCTCATCATCCCATGTTGGTGAATACCAGACTCATGAGCAAAGGCATTAGAGCCTACGATTGGTTTATTTGGAGGAACTACAACACCTGTTAAACGGCTCACAAGTTTAGATACTTTCGTAAATTGTTTTGTATCAATATTCACTTGAAGGTCGTCGAAATAATCATGGCGTGTTTTAAGAGCCATAACAACCTCTTCAATTGCTACATTACCTGCACGTTCACCTAGACCATTAATTGTGCCTTCTACTTGACGTGCACCTGCTTTAATAGCAGCTAACGTATTCGCATTGGCAAGGCCTAAGTCGTCATGGCAGTGAACAGAGATGATGGCATTTTCAATACCTGGTGTATGTTCTTTAATATAACGGATTTTGTCACCAAATTCGTTAGGGTTCATGTACCCCACGGTATCTGGCACATTAATAATTGTAGCGCCACCAGCGATAGCCACGCCGAATACTTCACACAAGAAATCTAAGTCTGTACGAGCCGCATCTTCACCGGAGAACTCGATTTCATCAAATTTGCCTTTTGCAAATTCCAAGATAGATTTAACGCGATCCAATACATCTTGACGAGTCATTTTCAATTTATATTTCATGTGGATTTCGGATGTAGCGATAAACACATGCAAACGGCTGCGCTCTGCATCTTTCAACGCATCAGCCACCTTTTGCACGTCCTTTTCGTTGGCACGGGCCAAGCCACAAATCGTTGTGCCTTTAACCTCGCGAGCAATCGTTTGTACCGCTTCAAAATCTCCAGGGGATGCAGCTGGGAAGCCAGCCTCGATTACGTCGATGCCGAGGCGTACTAGGCCTTTCGCAATTTCAATTTTTTCAGGAGTTTGTAAAGATACACCTGGTGTTTGTTCCCCATCACGAAGGGTTGTATCGAAGAAATATACGCGATTCTGTTCCATAATAGCCACCTTTTCTATCCTCATAAAACATAACACTTTATTATATCTATCCATAGTGAAAGTTTGTAACATCGCCAATGTCGACACTATGTATAATCAGTGATTTACTAGACTTTCACAAATAAAAAAGCCCCTCAGAACAACCGTCGTTGCTCAAAGGGGCGTTATATTCATAACACGGTACCACCCTAATTGGGACTCGTTTCGGGTATAACGGAACCACCGTCGATGACTACTGACGTTCGCCACCGAAGCTCACGGGAGAGTGTCAGCGTACAACCTCTATTGCCTCGCACCAGCCGGCAACTCTCTGAAAGCAGGATTTGTAAACCTTTATACCCGTTCATCGCTTGATTTAAGATATAAGGGTATTGTACTGTATTCTATAGACTTATGTCAATTAAAATAAAATGAATATGATTTCATAAAGCTCATCGTTAGTAGTTAGTCCACTCTAAACTATCAAAATCATTCATAATGAGTTTCTTCTTCTTTACCACTTGGTTCGTTAGCTCAATGCGTTCACTAACAAATGAAATATCTGTATACCATTCCCTTAAATTAGCATACACTTCATTCTCTAAATCAATAATGATAGTTTCTATGGGATCCCACGTTTTACATTGTACAGATTCCACCATAACCATGCTACTACCTATGAAAGTAACATCTCTACCATAAATCCAAAATGGCAATACCTTATTTTTTATAGCAATAGAGTATATAGCATCCCCATGAGGTGGTTCCGTTTCATATTGCGTGCGTATTTGGTACTTTTCCATAATTTCATTACTACCATTTTCTATATATGGTAGCTTTGAAATCTTATAATTTTCTGCGTTCATATAAACTCCATTATTTTTAATATCAATCACAACAAAGAGGACTGTATATCGCTATTTGTGTAAAGAGTATTTTGCTATACTATAAGTGTTGCTAACCCTAATCTGGCAACAGAAAGGGGGTGTAGTTATTGCACAACAACTATCAATTTTGGCTAGCCGTCATGGTAAATGTAATCGCCTACTACATTTGCAAGTGGTTAGACGCTTTCCTAGCCCTTTTATTTAGCAACTAGCCCAACGCTCTAACATTAGCGTAATAATGTAAAAAATCCCTCGGAGTTGCCGCTCCGGGGGATTTTGTAGTTAATTGCACAACTATCAATTGCCTACCTATAATATACTACACCTTTAGTGTTTTTTCAATATTTTACACTGTTAATCATTTCCCTAGCCCGCTCAACAGAAACTGGCTCATTAAATAAGAACACATGATTTTGTCCTTCATGTTCCCAAGATGTTAAGTAAACAGAGTCATCTACCATTCTATAGGTCACGGTCATGCCATTTACAACCTCTGTTTTCTGAGGCACGTAATCCTTATAATCACCTGCAATATTACCAGATACTGCAGATACGCGATATTTAATATACTTTGGCATATCATCTACACGGTCAAAGTATTTTCCTTTTAAAAGCTCATGATAAGCATACACCACTTGTAGTACATCATGATCTACAACAGCCACATGTATAGCATGTAACCCTTCTACGCCATTTGGCAACTGCGGTTTAAAGTTCAAATGTTGCTTAGCTTCATATATGGTATCAAACACCTCTAGCGATTGACCTTTACGAGTACTTCTATAATCCTCATCAGTCATGCTGCAACTTCCAAGTCTATCTGGACAAGGAAACTCATTACGATCCCCATAAGGCTGGTCATAAATCGAATTACCATTAAGACGGAATCTCGTCAAATCATCTGCGGACACAAGATTAATAGAACCTATAAAAGCTAACGTAGCTAACACACATACAACCTTTTTCATGATACATTCCCCTGTAAACAAACTACATATGGTAAGTTAATTATATCACTAAAATTTAAATCAGTTATCATCACAAATCTATCACATTTGATAGTATCTATCGCAAATCATTCTACTATTCAAAATTATTGTTGGTGCTATAATGAACTCAACAAAAGGAACAGGTGCTCATATGATACTAAATGCACTATTCCAAAACTATAGTTAGTAATTATATGGAGGAAATAATCATGACACATACACAATTAACACAACTAGTTCAAGCATTATTAGATGCACCACAAAGCAATCCTAAAGTAAAAGAATTCGCTCAGTCTTGGATTGATGCAGAAGGTACTCCTAAGCAAGAAGAACTCACGAAACAACTCGTACCCGTAGCAGAACAAAATATTGCGCTTATCGACGAAACAATCGGCTTTGCAGGCTCTGAACTCGCTACACAAATCCTTGGCGAAGAAGGTGCAGCTAACCTATTACAACACGCTAAAGACATCAAAGCAGAAGGCGCAGAATTCTGTGACTGCCCTAGCTGCGTAGCAGCTAAAAATATAATTGATTTGAAAGCGGAAATTGAATAGTTTATATAAATAAAAATAGCTCCTAAGGGAACTATTTTTATTTATATTATTTGAGTTATATCTTGATATTACGTTCTATAATATCCCCCTTAGATAATATGGTTGCAGTAACATCGTATCTATTTTTTGTGATAATTATACTACACCCATAATCATATTCAAACCTTCCATTTTCTTCTGTCATTTCAGCTAATTTTTTGATATCCTCCTCCGCATTATCATTCCACCAAGGTTTTACTTCTATAACGACAAAATTGCTACTATTACATCCACGTCTATGCACGATAATATCTGGCCTTATCAACTCATTAGCCTTATTCTTTTTAGAATCAGCTAAATCCCGGTTATATTCACAGTCTACATCATACTCATCTATACATAATGATAAATAGTGCCCAATCTTATGTGAAATGGACAACTCACTTACATGATTATCAGTTTCATTAAATATTAAGTATTGATCTTTATAAAACAACATATCTAATGCAATCTTTAATGCATCATAAAAACGCCCTAAGGTATTCATAAAATATCTCCTTTTAGTGTTTGTAGATGAACTAAATATAATTCCTTTATATAACTAATTTGACCTACTAACTTACATATTCTACAAAATACTTTATCTCACAATATGTATTTATCATCGGTTCTAAAAAATTCTAATTCACAAGCAGCTATTCCTCTCTTATACTCCGTTTTCTTAATAGTTCACGTTCTTTTTTTATAGAGATATATAAACTAATATAAAACCAATATATACAGTATCCGTAAATAAAGCTCCGACTAAATACGAATACTAATTCAATCCATTCTTTATGTGTCATATTAGGAAGTAAACAGCTAAGAGAAATAAAGTGCTTTATAGGATTGATGATTTCAAATGATGAAGTATACCAATCCGGAGAAATTAAAACACCTATATGATTAAACATCGCAAGAATATAATATACGCCTCCAATAAAAGGAATATAGACTATTGATAATTGTAATAAGTCAAAACTTTGATTACTTATAAATTGACAGTATGACTCCATATGGCTTAACAACTTATAAAAATCTTCAGATAATTTCATGAAGTATTCTTTTTTATCTAATTGCTTTATTATAACTTCTAGGATATAAGCTATAAGTAGTATCAAAAATAATATTCCTGGTATGCTACATACAAAAGGGATTAGCCAATAAAGAATAAACTCAACTTTTTTTAGCAATACTTTTACTATTTGAGGTAATATAGATTCAAAATCTAATATATTTACTCCATAATAAGCATATAAGTAATCAGCAAACAAACATAACAAAAAAAGTAAAACAAAAATCTTTGTAAATAAGTCAAATCGTTTTCTAACTAAATTTATCAATGCCATAATACTCCCACTCATATATACCTCCTTTTATTCATAAAATATCATACCATAATATACTATTATAATTTTACTTATAGTTAAAATCGTATAATTTATTGATTATACGTATAAAAAAGCCCCTGTATAACAGGGGCCTTCTTTATTCTCCAGCACTGACAAGCGCTTTTGTATATGGGTGTACCGCTTCTTTAAGTCGTTTTGATTCGATAGTTTCTACGATTTGTCCATCTTTCATAACGATGATTCGGTCTGTTACGGCTTGTAAAAGTCCAATATCATGGCTGACGAATACGTAGCCAAAGGGTTGTTCCCTATGGAGTTTTTGTAATAAATCTAGTACCAACTTTTGATTCACCGCATCAAGGGCTGATGTAGGTTCGTCAAAGAGTACTAGTTTTGGATGCATCAACATAATCCTTGCCAGTACTAACCGTTGCAGCTGACCACCACTTACTTCATGAGGATATTTCTGAACAATCGTTTCAGGTAGATCTACATGTTGAATCCATTTACGGATATCTTCCTTTGCAGCGGTTATATCCATAAGCCTATAGTTGATATATGGCTCTAAGAGAAATGCTTCTAAGTTCATTCTCGGTGGAATCACCGCCAAGGGATTTTGGAACATCATCTGCATAGAGCGATATATTTCTGTATGATTTTGAATAGAATGGATGTCCTCACCAAAGAGTCGCAAGGTGCCAGATGTAGGTTTTTCTAGCATGGCAATCATCCTAAGCAATGTACTTTTACCAGAACCGCTACCACCAACAATACCTACCCGTTCATTCTCCGCTACAGAAAAGGATACGTTATCAACGGCGTAAACCGTATGATTGTGGTTCGTATATTGTTTACATATATTCTCAAGTTGAATCATACTACACCACTTTCATTACGGAATCTAACAAAATACGAGTATACTCATCCTTTGGATGGGCCATGATCTCTTCGGTAGAGCCTACTTCAACGAGTTGCCCCTTATTCATAACCCCAATGCTATTAGCAATGCGCGCCGCCGCCTTGATATTATGAGTTACGATAATCACCGTTGCCCCAAGGGCCTGGGTGACCTCCTTCATAAGATCTAATACAGAGGCTTGCACGAGCATATCTAAGGCACTAGTCGGTTCGTCAGCAAATACGATGCTCGGCTTCAAGATAAGGCTCAAGGCTATTGCAAACCGTTGTTGCATACCACCACTCAATTGAAACGGATAGGACTGCAAGATACGCTCTCCGTCAGTTAAGTGAACAAGATTAAGCATATCTATAACGCGGCTTACATCATAGCTTTCACCATGAGCACGGAATAAATCTTTGAAGTGATTTTCTACGGTGCGATTTGGATTTAGATAGGCGCTGGGATTTTGAAAGATCATAGAAGTCTTCGTGCCCCGCAATTGTCGCCAATCACCATCACTCAATGTAGAAACATCGGTTCCGTTTAGCAAAATTTGGCCGCTAATGTTAGCTTGTTTCAACATGCCAAAGGCGGCACGAACTAACGTAGATTTACCAGATCCGCTTTCACCAACGATGGCAAAAACCTCACCATTGGGCACGGAGAAGGATACATCGCGTACCGCTTGCTCCGCACCGTATGAAATTGTAACCTTATTAAATACGATACAATCAGATTTATTCAATAGTAGAATCCTTTGTTAATAAGTAGTAATCGATTGGATGTACCGGTACATTTTTAACTTTTGTAGTAGATACAACCGTTGCACTTGGATACAACAAATAAATATCTGCTACGTCATCAACTAAGATTTGTTGCACTTGTTTTGCAATATTAGAGCGTTCGTTTTGATCAAATGTTACAGACAATTGGTCGATTAACGCATCTACTTGAGAATTAGTGTAGCCGCCAACGTTTGCTTTCGCACCAGTTTTGTAGAATAAGCTGAGGAACCAGTAAGGATCGTTTGTAGACATAGTCACTACATTGCGTTCTACCAAATCAAAACCATCTGTACCAAGTGTATCTACTTCATCAGGGCTTTGTAATTTCTTAAGAGTTACAGCAATACCAACTTTTTTCAATTCTTGTTGGATTTCTTCGTATAAGCTTGTGTCTTTACCCCAAATAGCAATAGTAATCGCTAATTCTTTGCCATCTTTTGCATACATGCCGTTTGCATTCTTAGCGTAACCAGCTTGAGTCAAGATTTGGTCAGCTTTTGCTACATCTGTCATCGGTTTATTAACAATCGCATCATAGCCTAAGTTGGCAGATGGCGGGAATGGTGCCGCCCCTGGTGTAGAGCCATTGCCGATGATTTTAGCCATGGAATCATAGTTAATGATATGAGCAATAGCGGAGCGTACAGCTTTATCATGCAATGGAGATGCTTCTGTGTGGTTTGCTTTCAACATAAACACACGAACGCCAGCAACGTCTTGAATATTGAAACCGTCTTTGAACAAGCTGCGGTTAGCAGAGTCCACTTTTTGGATTACATCAACGTCTTTAGATTGTAATGCCATAGCGCGTTTGTTGTTGTCTTCAATGTCTTTTACGGTTACAGTATCAAGACCTGGTTTGCCACCCCAGTAATCTGCGAAGGCAGCGAGTTCGATTGTTTCACCTTTTGTGAAAGCAGTTATTTTATAAGGGCCTGTAAGAACTGGTTTAGATGCTACGTCTTTAAGATCTGCAGTATCCATGATAACGAAAGCAGGTTCAGTCAAGCTAGATAACAAGGAACCATTAGGCTCTGTAGTTTTAATGATTAAGTTTTGACCATCTACTGTGATGGACTCGATTTTAACAGCTTTAGCGGAACGAGCACTTTGTTTCATCGTATACTCAATGGACTCTTTTACCTTTTGAGGCGTCATCGGAGTACCATTGTGGAATTTTACGTTTTCACGGATGTGGAATTTCCATGTTGTAGGGTCCACATTTTCCCAGGAGTCTGCCAATTGTGGAGTAAATTTCATATCTGGTGTTACTGTTGCCAATGTTTCACCAGCGCCGATACGCGTCAATGTCCACGCATCCCATTCGTGAGTTGGGTCTAATGTTTCACCAAACCAATACAAACCAACATTCATATGCTTCCCTTGTTTGCCATCTTTAGCAGTATCATTGCCACAGCCAACCAAGAGAGCTACCATGCATAGCATGGACAAACATGCTAACAACCAACGTTTCATAATATCTCCTTTAAAGTACATTGCCTCGTTGAGGCTTTCACCATAAAAAATCTATACACAGCACGGTTAACGAGATACATCAAGGGCATCCCGCAACGCATCACCAATATAGTTAAATAAAACAACGGTAATAAAAATAGCGAGCCCTGGGTAAATTAGCAGCCACGGCGCCGTTTGTAGAAAATCTCGGGAACTCAACAGGATCGCGCCCCACTCCGGATCCGGCGGTTGTACACCGATGCCGATGAGCGAAAAACTGGCTACCAAAATGATGGCGTCCCCTAAATGTTGAATAATAACGATCACCAACGGTGGCAATACATTCGGCAGAATATAGCGCCACAATATTCGTAGGTTCGAAGCGCCCGACATGCGAGCAAAGGTAATGTACTCCGCGTGGCGTTCAATCTGTACGAGGCCTCTAGTGATGCGGGCGTACTCTGCCCATTTCGTAATACATAAGGAAATGATTACATTCGTTATGCTAGGTCCCATAATACCGATGAAAGCAATAGCAATTACCATGTTCGGGAACCCTAGTACCAAATCAATTAAGCGAGATAACCAACAATCAATGCGAGGTGTAGAGAATCCTGCTAATCCACCAATAGCAATACCGATGGCCCCACTAATGCCAATGATGGTGAAAGCAATCCCTAAAGAGGCTTTACCACCGTACAGAATACGAGACCACACATCACGACCGAGTTGGTCAGTACCTAATAGATGGGTACTACTAATGTCTTGTAAGCGGTCCGCGATACTAGTTGTTTCAGGATCAAAGGGTGCTATATAGGGAGCACATAAGAAAAATACGATCCACAGAGCTGCTAATACCAACATGGCGTATAAAGTATAGGGCTTTTGTCTATTCATAAGAGCCTCCTTTTATAGCGGCTCTTCGCTTCGGATTCAGCCAAACACTCAATACATCAATGATGATATTTATCACGATGAACACCAAGGTAATCCAGATGATATAACCTTGCATCAATACATAATCGCGAGCCATAATACCTTGTACCATCATGTAACCAATACCTTTTATGGAGAATACCGTTTCAATAACGGCAGAGCCACCTAGCATAGCGCCCATAGTTACCCCCATCATAGGCAACAACATAAGTCCCACATGAGGGAATATGTAACGGGTGTAGACCATCCATTCTGGCAATCCTAATGCTCGCGCCCCCTGTACAAAGGGCTGTCGCGACACTTCTAAAATAGCATTGCGCAATCGACGAATGTAGAGACCACATATCCATAAAGCAAGGGTTACCGCGGGCAATACATAGGCAGAAAAGCCATTGGTATTCGTTACCGACACTAGCTGTAATTTAACACCGAATAAGTACAGTAATAATAAACCGACCCAGAACCCAGGGATTGCTAATGCTAGGAATGTAACGAGACGAACCCCATGATCAATCCATGAGTCTTGATACTTTGCAGATAACATACCGAGCGGTATGGTCACCACGATTCCCATAACAAGAGCTAAGGATACTAGCCCCAAGGTATTAGGCAAGGCACCGCCAAGAATGGTCGCCACTGGTAAAGCATACAGAATGGACTCACCAAAGTCCCCTTGTACAATTTGACCTAACCAACGTAGGTATTGCTGCCACCACGGGTCATTGAGGCCCAACTGTTCTCGCATCTGTTCTACTAATACCGGATCAGGTGTAGCCCCTACTAGATTAAACTTCATCGCCACGGGGTCAATGGGGGATAGTTTAATCAATACAAATGTACCGATAGTTACAACTAGTAAAATACCAACAATACTCGCCAAACGCTGTAATATTAATCGATACAATACATCACCTGCCTTCTTTTATTATAAATTAACTATATTTCTATTCTATCAATAGTCTTTATATATAAGTATACCCGCAGAGGTATATTAGAGTGATTCTCATTATGAAAGTTTTGCATACCAACAAAAACGGCCCCTCATATGAGGAGCCGTTCTATATAAAACCCTTACAGTGTCCATGCGAGTGCTTCACCACAACTCGCATGCCTATCCCATTAGGCCTGGACTTTTATATTATTTTGTATGTTATTTTGTATGTTGTTTTGGAGCTACTGTATTAGCAACGATCGCTTTAGCCATGTCACGAGTTACAGGGCGTTCGAAGTACATTCCATGAGTTTGACCGTCTTTGGTCCAACCTATGAGATATACCATTTTATTGCCACCTTTGAAAATAACCTTTGTGCCGTTTACTTTCTCATTAGCTGTTACACGAAAATCGCTATAATCGCCGCTAATATCTTCTTTTATTTCATTAGATACGCGATACACGATGCGTTTGCCTGCAGCTTGATTACGAGTAGCATCTTCACCAGGTTGGTAAACATAAACCACTTGCAATACATCCTTATCAATAGTACTTACAGATTCAATGTTATAACCTACAGGCAACACCTTAGGCATTTGAGGTGTAATGTTCATATATTTAGCCGCTTCATCTACAGTAGAAAACTCATGAAACGGGCTTGGCATGCCAACCATTGGTGCTTCATGTTCAACTACCACAGACTTAGGTTGATTCGGTTTTACATCAACAGTACCTTGAGCACCGGCAACAGTATAAGAACCTACACAAGCACAAGCAACAGCCATCAATACAAATTTCTTAACCATGGGTATAATCTCCCTTCGCTCAACAAGAAAATTTTTAAAAACACATTTATTTTGTATGTGATTGTTCTTCAACAATATTACGAATTATAGCCTTCACCATATCTCGCGTAACGGGATGCTGAAACTCTAAAGAGTGATTCTGCCCATCTTTCATCCACGATGCAAGATAAACCATTTTCTTACTGCCTTTGAAAGTAACCTTTGTACCGTCTACACTTTCAGTTTCTATTACCTTATGAATCTTATGGTCACCACTAATATCACCAGTTAAGTTAGATGAGCGGTATATAATAAGTGCACCGCTAGCTTTGTTGTAATATGGCTCCATGCCAGGTTCATAGACATAAACAACTTGTAATATATCTTTCTCTAAGGTTATGACAGATTGAATATTAAAGCCTACAGGTAGCAACTTTGGCATCTGTGGTGTTATATTCACATATTCCGCTGCTTGTTGAACCGAGGTGAACACATGTACCGGACTCGGCATAATAAAATTTGGTTCTGTAACTTCAACTGCAATACCACTAGACATTGGCATAGATACACCCCCACTAGAGGGATCTTGAGCACTAGCAATATTATATAAGCTAATAGACACACATGCAAATGTAGCCAATAAAAATAACTTTATCTTTGCTCCCATAACAACACTATCCTTTGAATTAGTTTTGTAAAATTATATTTATCAAAACTTGCCCGTTAATTATATACTAATTGATATAAAATTTCAAATAACTATTTCTTATGCACCATAAACCCAGCTGCTTGTTGGTTAGCCATAATAGTAACATCAGAAATTTGCAAACGTTTAGGTTGATTTGTTACGTATAACACAACATCCGCCACATCCTCAGGTTGGATGGCATCAATGCCAGCATAGACGGCTTTAGCTCTTTCCGCATCACCGTGAAAGCGAACTTCACTAAATGGAGTCTCTACGATGCCCGGTTGAATGGTTGTGACCTTAATATCCGTTGCAATCGTATCCATCCGAATACCGTCGCTCAAGGTCTTAACGGCCGCCTTTGTAGCACAGTAAACAGCACCACCTGGATATGCATAAATACCAGCAGTAGATCCCATATTCACAATATGACCTGCATTTTTATCAATCATATAAGGTAGTACGGCTTTTGTAACATATAAAAGACCTTTCACATTCGTATCGATCATAGTCACCGCATCATTGACAGTACTATCTTGGAAAGGATCTAAGCCTTGTGCAAGACCTGCGTTATTTACGAGGACATCAACGCCACCAAAAGCCTCAATTGCTGCTGGAACCTTGCTTTCAACATCCTCACGACTACGCACATCAAGAACCAAAGTCTCAACGCGCACGCCATACTCCTTAGACAAACGACCCTGTACCTCAGCTAACACCTCAGCGCGGCGGCCGGAAATCAAAACATTATCGCCATACTTTGCATACGCCTCGGCAATACAAAGACCAATACCAGACGTTGCACCAGTAACAAAAACATTACGAGCCATAAATACCTCCTTATCAATCCGAACTATATCTATAGCCTAATTATACCACTTTAATACGTAATAGACTCTAGGCCACTCCCCTATACTAATAAAAATGATACATTGGCACAGATGGTATTTAAAAGGATACATAAAGTGGCATATGGGTTTAGGAATATGATAATAAAAAGAGGATACCCTTTCTGAAACCGACTTTCCCTCTATATAAATAATATGTCGGCGCAGTGATTTATAATACTTGAATATTTGAGCTCTACAGCAGCAATAAACCAAATAGGGATACCTATTCGAAGCCGCCTTGGGCGCTACGCGTACCCATGAAGGCTGAGGATAGGTATCCCTATGTCTTATTTAGTCTGATAAGTAGAGCTCAAATATTACGTCTTTTATTTCAAATGCGCCAACATATCATTTAACACTTCCATGCAATCCCCCACTATCCCATAGTTAGCGTGTTGGAAGATTTCTGCATTTGGATCGTTGTTGATAGCCACGATTGTGTCAGCACCAGAGATACCGCTCACGTGTTGAATAGCACCGGAGATACCAAATGCCAAGTATAGCTTAGGACTTACAGTTTTACCTGTTTGGCCTACTTGATATGGCAATTCAATCCAACCTTTTTCAACGAGTGGACGTGTAGCTCCTACAACACCGCCGATAGCATCGGCAAGTTCGTAAAGCTTATCAAAGTTTTCTTTGGACCCCATGCCACGGCCACCTGCTACGATGATGTCCGCTTCTTGAATGTTGTACCCAGCTTTGCTGAACGGAATGAAATCAAGACGCTTCATGCGGATGTCTTCAGGTTTAAGGTCGAATGGTTCAATTTGAATGCGGCCCCAACTATCTGCAATGCGTTCAGGCTTTTTAAATACATTAGGACGGACAGAACCCATTTGTGGGCGATGATTTGGGGAAATAATTTCAGCTAAAATATTTCCCCCCAAGGCAGGGCGTGTCCATTCTACAAGGCCTTCTTCAGTATCTACCGTCAAAATGGTACAGTCAGCTACGACGCCGTTTTTCATGCGGCCAGACATACGAGGTGCTAGGTCGCGACCATTGTTTGTAGCGCCAATCAAAAGAATATTAGGCTTATGGTCTTCAAAGAAGTCCGTCAAAACCTTTGTATAGCCGTCTGTTGTATAGTATTTCAAAAGAGGGCTTTCAAAAACATGAACAATATCGGCACCATGTGCCACGAGTTCCTCCGCCTCGGATTGAACATTCTCACCAAGCAGCATAACTTGAACGAGTTGGCCCAATTCCTTGGCAATACGGCGGGCTTGACCGATAAGTTCGTACGTAACCGGATGCACTACGTCATCGATGGTATCCGCTACGACAAAGACGTCTCTATATTCATCAAAATTTGTCACTCCCATTATCGATCACCTCCTTTGGAACCTTCTTCACCTTTAACAGCTGCTAAAACCTTAAACTCACTAGAGGATACACTTTCAACTGTGGCAGCCCGCTGCACAGGATCTTTTACATCTACGCCCTCATCATTGGTATCTACAGGCTCTTCAACCAGTTCTTCGCTGGGCACTAATAGATGAGAAAACTTTTCTGGCTTGATATTATAAGCCAATTCAAGAATTTTCTTAGCCCCTTCGTCCACGGATGAAAGCATTTCTACCTTGCCCCGAAGCGGTGGTTGGTATACCTTGCGCACACGTGTAGGAGAGCCATTGAGCCCAATACGGCTTTCATCAATATGCGGCATATCTCGCAATGTAATATGCGTAATCGTATACCGTTTGGCGTAAATCGAGCTCCAAAGACCTGGTTGGCGAGGTTCATTGAGTTCAGCCGTAGCCGTTACCAATAGTGGCAAAGGAACTTCCACAATTTCATAGCCATTTTCATGTTCTCGTTTCACAATCGCCTTTTGGGCTGCTTGATCTACGGATAATTCACAAGCATAGGTAGCTTGCGCCATGCCCAATTCCTCAGCAATTTGAGGTCCTACCTGAGCCGTATCACCATCGATAGCCTGCTTGCCGCAGAAAATGATTTGGAACTCACGATTCATGGTACGTTGAATATGACGAATGGCAGAGGCAATTGTATAGCTTGTCGCCAATGTATCAGCACCGCCAAACGCACGATCTGTGATGAGCACCGCATCATCTGCACCGAGGGATAAACACTCGCGCAGTGCCGCCTCGGCTTGTGGAGGCCCCATAGTGACAACGGTTACACGGCTACCTTCATATTGGTCTTTTACCGCAAGAGCTGCCTCTAACGCATGCATATCATAAGGGTTTACAATACTAGGCAGACCTGTGCGGATGAGATTATTCGTTTCTGGATCCAGCTTAATCTCAGATGTATCTGGAACCTGTTTGATACATACTAATAACTCCATACACTCACCCCTGTCTAAATTCTACGCCCTTAGCGTTACGCGGATATTTCCAAGTTTTTACGATGGTTTCGCCACAGAGAACACGGCAGGTACCGCATTCAAGGCAACCAGCGAAATCAAAGGCTAAATCGCCATTTTCTTGTAATGTATATAGACCGGCAGGACAGCCGTTTACGAGTTTCATTTTCTCTTCCAAGCTAAAGCCAGCGCCATCCACAATGATATGAGGAGACGTTTCATCTACATAGTATTTATTGGCGCCCAAGCGCTCTTCTAATTTCATAGGGAACGCACCCCTTTCCAAGCATCACGAATCAAGGTAACTAAACCTACATCACTTACACTACTCATCAATTTTTTCATCATTGGCACTGCCCCATCACCGTTTACAGTGAATACATCGCGCATCACATTATTCACAAGAGCTGGATACTCTTTGAATATGCGAGGGTTGGATGCGAGGAAGGCAGGCATATTTTTATAAAGCTTCATGTCCTTATATAGCCAAGAATTCTTGATTTGACGTTCATATAATTTAGCAACGCGCTCCATGTTTTCATCGCGCAAGGCTACGTTAACCGCATCCGCTGCACACATGCCAGATTCGATGGCGAGGTCCATCCCACGAATAGTATACCCCAAGTTCATACACATGCGCGCTGCATCACCGACGATAACATACCCATTACCACCCAACTTAGGCAACGCTTTAAATCCGCCTTCTGGCACGAGATGCGCACTATGTTCCTTCAATTGACCATTTTTTAATAATGGTGCGATTCTTGGATGGTTTGTGAAAGCTAACAGCATATCATCTACCGATTTAGTAGCTTTGCCGATATCTTCAAGGCCTACAACCATACCTACAGAAAGACTATCTTTATTCGTATAAATAAATCCACCACCTAATAGGCCATCGGTCATGTCCCCCAATGTAAGCCACGCCATCCCCTCATCGCCAGATAGCATAAGGCGATTTTCAAGCTCCTCTTTTTTGAGTTTATATACCTCTTTTACCCCTACAGCCATTGTTCTTGGATCTGTAGGGCCTGTAAGACCAGCCTGTTCCAATAATAATGTATTAGAACCTTCTGCGATGACAACTAGTTTTGCATATACTTCGTCATCGTGACAGCGAACCCCTATTACGCGGCGATGTTTACCTTCGCCTTCGGTAATAAGCTCTGTTACCTGTACATTAGATACGAGAAGAGCTCCTTTTTTCTCTGCCTCTTCTGCTAGCCATTTATCAAATTTAGCACGCAATACTACGTAGGATTCTTCATTAGGTTCACCATCTTCGTAACTGTACTCGATAGTGGTCATTTCATTGCCCGTACCAATAGAAATGCGCTCTTTTGTTACCTTTCGTTCCAACGGCGCACGGTCTCTAAAGTCCGGTACAAGACGCTCCAAAGAATGTGTATAGATGCGTCCACCCATCATATTTTTAGCACCTGGTGCGGTCCCACGTTCGATAAGTAAAACTTTTACCCTCTGCTCCGCTAAACGTAATGCTGCCGCAGAACCCGCTGGCCCTGCGCCAACAACGATAACATCAAATGTTTCATTGCGATCAATTGCCATATACTCAGCTCCTTTAAATGAAAGCTTAGACTTACATAAGTTCATATAGTATATATATTTCTCTATTTAGAACCAAAATACCTTTAAAAATTATCACAGAAAGATGAATATATTCTATATTTTTCAGAAATATATTATAAAAGTCTCTACAGGTTGTATATATACTCATTATATATTAATACTAATGTATACTTTCCCTTCTAGATAAGTGCAATAAAATTCATCAATTCGTGAAATTTATAAGTAAGTCTAGCTTTCACGGTGAAAGTAGCGTATGATAAAAGTAGCAAAAACCCTATACGGAGCAAGACGCGTATAATACGACCGCATAATGCAAGTCCACGGTCAAGGTTGGGAACTCGTTATTTTTTAATTAAGAGGAGGCCCTATGGACCCGTTAAAAATCTTGAAAGCATTATCAAATCCGCATCGGTTAGATATTATATTGTGGCTAAAACACCCAGAGAAAGAATTCGGTGTACAAGTACACTCTAACACTCTTATCGATTTCCCTCATAGTGTGAGCGTTAAGAGTATCCAAAAACGCTGCGGTGTATCGCAATCTTCTATTTCTACATTTATGAGCATCTTAGAGAATGCTGAACTTGTAGAATCGCGTAAAATCGACCAATATACCTATTTCCGTCGCAATGAAGAGGTTATTCACGAATTTGGCGAATGGTACAACAAAGAAGTATCCATACAGTCTGACGAAATTGACAAATTATTAGAAACGGTTATCTTAGAAGACACTTCATATCCATCAATTGATGAAAGCTCCATACCTAGCGAGCAACTGGCAGTCGAAATACGTACTAAGGGACCGCAGCATGATGAAGAAAGCAAATAAAAGCCCTTCCCTACTTACCATATCTAGGGAAAAATGAAAAGAGCTATAATATTCAAAATTATAGCTCTTTTTTATGTGATACTATACCACTTATAGTATATATACAACTCATAACTTAAAAAGAGTGCCTTCCCATTTGGGAGGGCACTCTTTACTTTTATACATTTCGTTGTGCTTCGTAAGCTCTGAACAATTTAGATAATAATTCAGGAGCCAAGCGCAATAAATCTGGATTTTCACAGAAAGACACACGCAATTGTGTTTTACCAGGGTTATCATTGCCGTTTTTACCGCTATAGAAACCATTGAGCGGTGCCATGAGAAGTGTATATTCCTTGCCATCATCAAGGCTTACTGCACCGTGTTCGGCACACCAAGAAGCAAATTCTACACCATCAAAGCCAGGTTTTGCAACCTTTCTCACGTCGATTACAAAGTAAATAGACGCTTCAGGGCGAGACACGATAAAGTCCGGTTCTGCCTCTTTAAAACCTTTGTGGAGTTCAAAGATCATTTGACGATAGTAGTCGCGTTGTTGCTCATACCAGTTGTGCAATTGCGCGTAGGACTCATGTTTCAATGCGCCAAAGATATATTGACCCAATGTATTAGCGCTAAGATTTGCCGTATATTCCGCAACAGATTTTTCATAACATAATTTATTATCCGTAATGATAGCTCCAATGCGAAGTCCGCACGCATTCCAAACCTTGCTAGCCGTTTCAAGGCTGATACGGCGGCCTTCGATGCCAGGCACATCTTTATCGGTTAAGGCCCAAATGCTAGATGTTTCTTTCCCTTTTTCATAAGCCAATTCACGGTACGCTTCGTCAGAGATGATCCACAAATTATGTTTAACGCACAATTTTGTATATTCAATGAGCGTTTCTTTGCTAAACAATTGACCTGTAGGATTATCATAAGGAATGATAAGCAACGCTCCAGGTTTTGTCTCGATAATGCGTTGTTCAACAGTCTCTACAGAGGGCAATTCGAACTCACCATTTTCATTGAGCTCCCGTTCTACAGTAACCGTTTTACGACCAATGCGAAGACCTACTGCATCATAGTTTGTATAAGAAGGATTGAACATCAAAAGAGGACGTTCTTCTTCACCGGCACCACCACATACGCCGAGCATGATGATTTCCATCGCCATGGATGCACCGTCTGTTACAAGTACATCAAGTCCTGTTGTATCAAAGCCTTGGCTGCGCAAAATGTGGAGGAATGCTTCTCGACACTCATCAGTGCCCGTAGTTGGTACATATGGCACAATCCCATTATGGAACGGGCTATTGACACCGCCCAAATCAAACAACCTACGCTGCATGGCGGGATGCATAGGACGCATTACATTGCCAATAGAACCATTCACCAAGATAGGCGGGTTCTTACGTTCCAAGAATTTAATTTGTCCTAGGCGAATGCCAGACGGCTTCCGAGCCATCATATACGGCGATAATTCTGGTTGTTTCATTTCGATCCAACTCCTCTAAAAATCAACCTTCTCCATTGGAAGGTTTTGATAACTGTGAAAGTAACAAAACACTTACTATACAAGCAAATATACAAGTACATCACAAAACATAAACTATGAATACCTATAGATAGATACATAATATTATAGAGCTTTTACTATAGAAAATCTATAGTTTTATAACATATGCTTATTTACCTATACTTAATTTATCGATTATTGAAAATAACTCTCATGGTATTTAGTGCGGTCTCAATATACCATCAAAAACTATAATAAAAATGAAAGAGCCCCTCGAGAGGCTCTTTCACCATGATATAGATTACTTTTTGAAGCTAAACAAATAACTACAACGTAATTGTCAATTATTAGTATAGCTTTATAATCGAACCATTGCAGTAGTTATATCTATTAGATAGTCACTTCTACACCTAGACGGAAGTTGCGACCTTGACCTGGCCACCAGTCACCAGGGTTGCCCCAACGAACGCTAGATTGTTCCGCATAGTATGTATCAAAGATATTATTGATACGACCAAATACAGTAACATTTTCGCGTACCCGATAGTTAGCGCTGATATCAGCCAACCAGTATGTTTTACGTGGAAATACATTATCTGCTGTACCAGGACGATTGATAATACCACGAATATCCAAATGAGCATCCCATTTAGCATCGTTGTAATCAAGGCCTGCGTTAACAGCATGTTTTGGTACATATCCATCACGGTTTGCTTTGCGAGTTGGTGTTGCATCGATATGAGTATACGTATAGCCAAGACGTGCGGACAAGTGATTAGTCAATTGTTTACGCACATCCGCATTGATGCCACGAGCTTTTTCAGTGTCAAAATTGCGATATTGACCTGTGAAGTTTGCCGGATCAGTCATAACCCAACCGATCTTATCCTTTGTACTACGGCTAAAGAAGCTGAGATTACCATTCCAAGTTTTACCGAATTTATGGTGTACACCTAAATCAAATTCATGACCTGTTTCAGGTTTCAAGTTGCGGTTGCCATTGAAACCATCAAATAATTGGTATGGTGTAGGTGCCAAGAAGTACTCTTTATACGCAGCATACACATTTGTCTTCTCATTTACATCATAGCCAAGGCTGATGGATGGAGATGTATGTGTACCGAAAGCAGAATGATGGTCTACACGGATACCAGGCGTTACAGTCCACTTAGGAGCGAATTTCCATTCATCTTGAATGAAGTAAGACGCATTCGTAAGCTTCACGCCACCCATGTTAACCACTTTATCTTGACGCCAGTCGAAGCCGCCTACTACAGTATGGTCTTTCGCTTTATACGTAATTTGATCCCCAATACCACGAGTCTTCACATCTGTTAAGTACCCATCGTATGTTGTTTTATAGTGATTGTTCATCAAGTATAATTGATGGCTCCAACGATTGCTGATTTTATTGTTCCAAATCGCGCGCAAGGAGTCATTCGCTTCATTACCATAACGAATGTGATTAAGGGCACCCAAATGGTCGGAGTACATTACATCACCACGATATGTGTCGTAAGCTATTTTTACATCGTTCTTATCATTGATTGTATTGCCCACCATGAAAGATGCAGTATGGCTGTTGCCATGTTGAGGAATGCGCACGCCATGACCATCTTTGTAGGAGCCAATGATATCTTTTTGTACGCCTACACGCCAGTACCAATCTTTTTTGCTACCTTCGTTTGTAATAGCATATTGTTCTAAATCATTGCTGCCTCCCATCACACGAAGTTTAGTTTGTACCCCTTGCTCAGGTTTTGCAGTGATTACGTTTACTACACCACCGATGGCACCGGAACCATACAATGTAGAGCCTGCACCACGTTGGACTTCAATGCGGTCAATGCTAGACATATCTTTCAAAATAGTCATCGGCGGATTCACACCTGCTGCGCCCATATTGATGCCATCTACCAAATACAATACTTGGTCAGACCCATTGATGCGGAATGCATTGGAGTTCGTGTAACCTACGCCACCACCATACGTATTAATATCTACGCCCGGTACGATGTTCAAGGCTTCGTTCATATTCGTAGCATGGCGCTCACGAATATCGTCGCCTGTTACTACGCCTACACTTGCTGGCACTTCTGAAAGTTGTTGTTCACTACGAGTTGCGGTAACAACAATGGTATGCGCTTCTTTCGCATCACCAGCTTCAACAGCTAATACATTAGGAGCACTTAAAGTGCTACCAAATACGAGGGCTAATCCTACGTACATGGATAATCGTTGCATTCTTGATACTTTCATAAAAACCTCCACACACACTAAATTACTTGCTATATATATTTTGTGCCATAGAAACCATTGCGCGGGTCATAAATTGGGAATAAGTCATGACCTGCGATGAATCTACGAAGAACACACGGCGATTGGCGATGGCCTTAACCCCTTGCAAAGCAGGATCAGAATAGAGTTGTTCTGCCGTTGCTGGCGTAGTACCATCAGAAGTATAGGCCACCGATGGGATGATAATAATATCCGGATTCGCTTTAATTAAATCCTCTCGCGTCCCATTATCAAAAGGTCCTAAGCCTAATTGAGCCGCCGCATTGGTAACCTTCAGATATTTAGTCATATCATCAAAGGTTGATCCCTTGCCGCCGGTTAAACCAAATTGCGTATAAAATGCCACTACAGGGCGTTCACCGGTATGTTTATTTGCTAATTCTTCGACAGTTTTCAAATCTGCATCCATACTAGCAATCATCTTTTCATCAGAAGCATGTAAAAGTCCAGCAATTTCATGGATAACTGCTTTTGCTTCCTCTACCGTAGTCGGAGTCTTATAGACGTAAACAGGAATTTGCATATTTCGCATTTCCCCAATCGCATCTGGAGACATCCAGTTTGGAACTAACACTAAATCAGGTTGTACAGATAGCATGGATTCAGCAGTTGCTTTCACATGTTTCTCAACCTTGGCAGACTCGTCAGGTACATTGTTAGGTACCGTGCCAACAGCTGCCACTCGGCTCGGATCAACCAAAGATAACACGATATCCTCTGTGCTCGCAGCGACGGGAACGATGCGCTTCGGCTCGTTAGGCACCGTAACGGCTACCCCTGTACCATCCGTAACTTGATGTGTGGTGCCCGTAGTCCCCGTCTGCGTAGGACCACAGCCGACCACCAGAAGTACCATCATTAATATGGTACATATAATAGATATTCTTTGTTTCATATTAACGACCTTCTATAACACCTTCCATTGAAATATATAGAGACTGCAATTCCTCCAGCATATCTGGAGCTGCATCCCAATAGCCACGTTGAGCGGCTTCTAACAAAATTTCTGCAATGCGCTGTAAGGCCCAAGGGTTTACATTGCGCATCCAGTCTTGCACCACTTTGTCTAAGGCATATTTGTTAGCATACCCCTCATAAACCCAGTCAGGCACCACATCACTGGTAACATCCCAGCCAAAACTATGAGAAACCACATTAGACATATCCGATGCCCCTTTGTAGCCATGGTTCATCATGGCCTGAATGAATTTCGGATTCTGCGTTTCCCCTTGTACAACGCGGCGAAACTCATCCGATAAGGACCGCATCACGACGCGGCTGCGATCTGTACTATCCCCCACATAGGCACGAGGGGCACTACCTTTTGCATTTCGCACCGCCGCAATGAGACCACCATGATAGCTGTAATAATCATCAGCACTCAAAATGTGCGTTTCCCGATTATCTTCGTTCTTAATGGTTACATCCATCGTAGTTAATCGCCGTTGGAATAGCCTCATATCCTGAGGAATGTCCTCATGCAGGTGAAAGCTACTCCACTTGCTGTAAACTTGTGCAATGTCGCTTAAGGACTCCCAATTTTTCCCTTCAATCAGGGCACCCACACCCGTGCCATAGGCTTGTGGTGGGTCGCCAAAGATACGAAGGCGCGCCTTTTTAGTGGCTAGCATAGGATCTTCACCTTGTTCAACAAGCCAATCCACATCATCATGAATATGCTTTTTCACGTAGTTGTCTTCCAAGGACTCATCTAATTCTGCTACCATTTCAACTGCCTTGTCGAGCCAACTAATGGCAGTAGGCATCATATCTCGAATAAGACCACTGATGCGGCCCATCACGTCAATACGAGGGCGTTGTAATTCATCTAGCGGAATAACCTCGAGACCTGAAATACGACCGTTAGATTGCCATTTAGGACGAACCCCCAACAAGTAGAGGAATTCACCTAAACACTGACCATGACTTCTAGAGTTGCTACTAGCCCATAAGATAATCCCTATCGTCTCGGGATAGCGCTGTTCATTTAAAATATAATCAGCCATAACTTGATCTGCAAGCTCTATACCTAATTGGTAGGCTATCTTTGTAGGCAAGGCTCTTTCATCTAAACCATAAAAGTTACGACCCGTAGGTAATACATCGACTTGACCACTCGATGGGGCTCCACCTGGACCGGGCTCTACATATCTGCCCTGTAAGGCATTTGAAATAGAGGTTAGCTCGTTCTTGGTGTCACCTAATTTTGGAATATACTCTCGAACGATTGCATTCGCCAAAGGTTCTAACCGTTCGGGCACTGTATAATCTGGTATATTGATCACATGCCTTACAAAGCTACGCAATTCATTCCAAATTCGATCTATGGTAACACTATATCGTATACCATCTGAATGAATTTCGCCAGCATGTTCCGCCATATAAGACCAATCATAACCTAATTCTTCTGCGATGGTGGCAAGGCCTGACGCGATTTCACCTTGAGGAGTGCTTACAATAGCAGTAATAAACTCTTCTAATGCTTCCCCTTCAGGACCTTGCCCCAAGATGTGCAAACCATTGCGCATCTGCATATGTTTCAAGTCGCTCAGCTTTTCGTGGACCTCTGTAATCATATCGTCCACCGTCATGGTAGAACCTCGTTCTTCATCAATGAGATGGCACTCCATAGCCTTTTCCCGAATCACTTCACCTATAGTAGACACACTTTCAGGATGTTCCCGCTCAAAATGACTATGCTCATCGAGCAAGGCCTCTAATTCTTCAAACTCATCATAGAGGCCCGCTGTCGTCATCGGCGGCGACAAGTGCCCCACCAAGCAAGCCGAGCTACGGCGCTTGGCTTGTATGCCTTCCCCAATAATGGTTGTCCAATACGGGTAAATATTTGGCAAACTAGAAATGCCGATTTCAGGATAACAACTAGCGCTGAGGCCAGCTCCTTTACCTGGCAGCCATTCTAGAGAGCCATGGGTACCAACATGAATAACTGCATCAGCTTGAAAGACGTTCCGCACCCAGTGATAAAATGCTAAATATTGATGCGGTGGTGGCAAGCAAGGATCGTGATAAATGGCCGATACATTCTCCCCAAATCCACGGGGTGGCTGTACCGTAATCCACAGATTGCCATTGGAGAAACCTGGGATAATCACGTCATCATCGTAGACGAATACATCCCCTGGGGCTTCGCCCCAAGATTTAACCATTGCTGTCTGCGTATCTTCCGGCAGCGTAGCAAAATATGCTTTGTAATCATCGCTACTTAACCGACCTTCTGCAGAGGCTAGCAGTTCATCGGTGAGCATGGAGCGGTCATTCGTCATATGAGACGTTACCACATCCATCAAGTCTGCACTTGTTTCTGGCACCGTGTCGATGGTATAACCTTCCGCCTTCATATCTCGCAATAACCGCAGCACCGACTCAGGTGTATCTAGGCCTGCTGCGGAACCAATATTGGAGTTCTTAGGCGGATAGTTGTGTAAAATAATGGCTATCTTTCGCTCAGATACAGGAATATACCGCAACTTAGACCATTTAATAGCTCGCTGAACGACGGCGGCAATGCGCTCTTTCACAGGTAAATACACATAGTGACCACGCTCATCAAAGGTCTGACAAGCCACTACACCGCCTTGAATAACACCATCTAACTCAGGCTGTGATATGGATAAATTCACATCTAACGGCGTAACTCCTTGTGGATTCTCAGCCCAGGATTTCTCATCCATGTATATGGTATACCCTTGAACGATAGGTACGTCCTGTAATTTTAACTCCTCCAAAGTTTGAGCCCCTAAGGACTGGAAGGAGAATTTACAAGTATTAATAAGCACGTCAAAGGGGAATATATCCTTCCCAAAAAGATGGTTCATGGACAATTTCATATTCGGAATGCCTACGCGAGGATTCGAACCGTATTGCCCATAAAAAATAATCGGATTGTACTGATGTTTATAAATTTCTTCAAATAAGGCCTGTTGATAATAAATATCCCCCATAATCCACTCGTCACGGTAAAAGTACACCGCAATGGACGGCCAATCAGGGTTTCCTTCGGCATCCATAAACTCATCATAGGTCTCGTAGATATTGCCTGCTCGCCCCATAATGGCTTGCCACGGAATTCGGTCAGGTTCTTCCCATTCAGAAATTGGTTTTGTACTGAAAGCACCGTTAATGAGCCGCACATAGTTCATGATGCCACTAGTACGACGATAACTTTCAAGACGAATCCGTTTATCCTCATCTATATTACGATACAGAATATCCGTTTTCTTAGGTTCTACCACATCGATCCAGTATTTTGGATGATGCGCATATAGCCATCGTTCAAGGCGTTCTAAGAATGGCGAGTCTAAGCCAACCCCCATGTTTGTTACGAGTACTACATCGGCAGCACGAAGGCGACTTTCAAAATCACCGTCCCAGAGAGGCGGCTTTTTCATATTGCAAATATCCACCTCGCCTTGTATCAATTCAGGGTAGGTAGCAACGGCCTTTTCTATATATTGGATTTGTTTTCCTAAGTTAGAAATATACATGAGTCGACTCATGATCTACCTCCGAGACACTCGCAAAATACGATCTGCCGTAATAGTATCCATGGCATAATAACTGCCATTCATCAATTTACATAATTCCTTAGCCAATCCAAGTTTGATAAAGCCCGTTTCCGTATCGATAACGATACAATCTACAGGCAAAGTACCAAGGATACGAGCCCATTGCTTGGACTCCGCTACAGGGTCCTCAGAATCACCCGACGTAGCTCGACCATCGGTGATACATATAATCTGAATTCGTTCCGCCCGATGGGCACGCAACAATCTATCGCACATGGTATAGGCCATCCGTAAACCGTGAGCTAACGGCGTTTTACCGCCTGTAGGCATAGAGGCTAACAATCGCTCTGCTCGCTCTACGCTGCGCGTGAAAGGCAATAACACCTCTGCCGACTCCTTGCGAAATGCAATGAGTCCTACCGAATCACGGTGAACATAGGAGTCATGCAAGAGGCTCAAAATCGCACCTTTTGTCGCCTCCATCCGATGGCGGGCTGCCATAGAGCCACTAGCATCCACTACAAAAAGCTGATACGCACCGATTCGCTTTTCACGAGCTTTTCGGCGGTAATCCTGGGGTTTTACTACAATAGATAGCCCTTTTAAATCATGACACTCTGCTTGTGGGGCCATTTGACATAAGCATTCCGATGTAACAGATTGCTCCACTACATTTAATGGGGTATCTACCTGTAATTGTTTTACCCTTTCAACGGCCCGCAATCGTTGATACGGCGCGGCGGCTCGCAATGTGTCAATTAAGGCCAAATCCTCTAAAGCATGTTCATCTTGATAGGCTCGAATCATGCGCCCCCTAGTATCCTTTGTTTTAGTCATAAGGCGCCGACCAGAACCCTTACGATACTGACGGTCTACTGTTTTAGAAGATTGCAATTTCCATTGAAAGAATTGGTTAGCTATACGGGCAACAGTATCGGGTAAGCATAAAGAAGATATTCTATCAGATACATCACCTTGAGTATTCATTGAATCAGAAGTTCCCCGCTCATTCGCTGTAGACTCTAATGTTTCTGGATGATTGGATTCTCTTGATTTACCATCGTCAAAATCCATATCACTTGAGCCGGCATGACCATCGATATTTGAATTATCCAGCCCATTAGCGTTTAACTCGTCAGAATGGGATTCATCACGCTTGGAATCTTCGGAATCAAAGTTATCAGAGTCGTCTACATCCGAATTATCTGTTGCTGTTTCAGTATTCTTCTGCGACTGGTTTTGTTCACTTGAATTATTTGATTCCTCTCCTTGTGAAGTCTGAGACTCAGATGTATCATTGCGCTTCATGCGATGAGGCAGTACATAGAGCGCGGCTCGTTCCGCATGTGACGGCTTGCAGTAAGAACTGCCATCAAGAACTGCCAGTGATTTCATAACTTGTAATAATACATACTCTGCTCCATAGCCCACGGTTCGAGCTTGCAATGCATAGGATATAGCCAGTGAAAGCATAGCATCAGGAACAGCTATAGATTGAACTCGTTTAGAATCTATTAGGCTCAATAGATCCTCAGATGAAGGCTCAATTTCATCTCGCCTTCGTTGTAACACCTTCACCTTAGATTGTAGTGTAGGTGCGTCCATAGATACATGCACATCTACGAATTCCCACTCCGCATCATCTAAGGTTCTATCTTCATGGTTTATGGTCAGTATCAGTAGTATTTGACGACGCTTCGCTTCTACCAATAGTGCATGACGGACTTCGGGCGACAGAACGTGAGCATCATCGACAACCCAGCATCGATAACTCGTATCACCTAACAAACCAGATGCCAAAACCATCTTGCCCTGTGCAAGGGATGCTTCAAAATCGATGGACTCTTGTAGTTGTGAACTATCTATATAAACAGGTATCAAACGATATGGAATTTGCCATTTCTCGAGGCACTGGCGAAGTACATAGCTTTTACCAACACCGGTACCACCAGAAATAACAATAGTATGAATCTGGTCGTTTACAAGGCCTATTTTGAGTGCCTCTTGTACAGATGTTTCCATAACTAGCCCTCAAGCACTGCCGATACCACTGTATCAATGCGCTCCTCATCGTGACCTTGTTCTTCAAATGGCAAGCGACGTAAGCGATGTTTTAATGCTAATCGTGCCGCCACCTTGAGGTCTTCCGCTATAATTTGATTGCGACCGTGAAAGGCTGCATGTGCACGAGCCGTATGCATCATCGTAATGTCAGGTCGATGTCCATCAACGCCGACACCTATGCTGATACTCGCTATTTGCAACAACACATCATCAGATGGGATGATGCCTGGCAATACTTCACGAGCTTGTAATAAACGTTCGTGCAGGCTACGTTCTGATTCCTTGTAAGACGCTACAAAGCTTTCAGCATTGTCGCCAAAGGCGAGGCGACGCTTGATTACCTCCATACGTTGTGCCGGGTCCTGTTCTCCATAGACCATAACAGATAGTCCGAAACGGTCTAGCAGTTGAGGTCTGAGGTCGCCTTCTTCAGGATTCATCGTTCCTACGAGGATAAAACGAGATGGATGAGAATGGCTCACCCCTTCCCGCTCTACCGTATTCACCCCCATAGCCGCCACGTCTAGCAAAATATCTACAATGTGGTCATCTAATAGATTAACCTCATCTACGTAAAGAATATTTTGATGGGCTGCGTGTAAAATACCCGGTTCAAAGGCTTTTACACCCTCTTGTAATGCCTTTTCCAAATTTATGGATCCTACAACGCGATCTTCTGTAGCATTGATAGGTAGCTCAACAACAGACATCGCTGATGCGCCTGTTTCCATAGGAGGTAACAGATTCGCTAACGCACGTACAGCCGTAGACTTAGCAGTGCCTTTTTCGCCTTCAATTAAGACACCGCCGATTGATGGGTTTATGGCATTGAGCAACAAGGCCAATTTCATTTCGTCTTGACCAACAATAGCAGTAAATGGATATAGCATACGTCTAACCTCACTCAGATTCGCAATACAAAACTGTCGCCATACCTAATAAATCAATAATCCCTAAGATAACTCAAGTATCATAATCCACTCTAACTATTTCAGATTTGGATCAATAGATATTGCTGTACTAGCATCAGTTTGTTTAAAGTCATCAATCTTTGTAGTTCCTTTTGGGAATACAAAGATACGTTGTTGTTTAAAGTACGGATCGTCATAGACCGCAGCCGATAAACGGAACGCATTTCGTAAATTTTCTGCCGTCAATACATCTCGAGGTGCACCTACATCAACGATGTGACCATCACTCACCAAAACGAGTTTGGTGCAATATTTGGCAGCTAACTCTAAGTCATGAACGACGATTAAAATCGTTTTGCCTTCGTCACATAATCGGCGGCCTTCATGGAAAATATCGTCAGCGTAGACTAAATCGAGAGCAGCCGTCGGTTCATCTAGTAATAGGACCTCTGTTTGTTGTGCCAAAGCCTTTGCTAAGAATACCCGTTGTCGTTCACCACCACTCAAGGATTGTACAGAACGATTCCGCAGGTGATAAACACCTACCTCTTTCATCGCCTGTTCAACGATAACCTTATCTTCTGGCCCCTCTTGTTGCCACCATTTCAAATAAGGATAACGAGCGGTCATCACAATATCGATGGCTTCATAATCAAAGGAAACATTGACGGACTGTTGCATATACGCCACATGATGAGCGATTTCTTTATCACTCAAAGAAGCGATGCTTTTACCATCCCACAAAACATCTCCACCAGACGTAGGATAGAGGCCACGCAAGGTTTTTAACAACGTCGTTTTACCGGAGCCATTAGGGCCGATAATACCGACGAACTCGCCACTATCAATAGAGAAGGACGCATTCTTTAGAATGGTAGTTTCCCCTAATGTGACGCATAGAGATTGGACATCTAGTTTCATTAGGCCCCTCCTTTACTACGCAAGCGATGAAGTAAATAAAGAAAATACGGTGCCCCTAAGAGAGCCGTCATGATACCGACGCGAATCTCAATTGGTTGAGCAATGACGCGACCTAAGGTATCGCAGAACACAAGGAACAGCGCACCACCAACGGCCGCCATCGGCAATAATATCCTATGATCTGGCCCTACCAAAAGGCGCACGATATGAGGTACCACGAGGCCCACAAAGCCAATAGAACCGCTGACACATACGGCAGTAGCCGTAACTACAGACGCTAGGAATAGGAATAGCATGCGATACACCATAACAGGCAAGCCTAAGGCACGCGCCTCTGTATCGCCCAGAACGAGCACATTCAAGTGACGACCGAGCATCATCAATATAACGCTGCCCGTCATGATAGGACCCACGGCGAGCAAAACGTGATCCCAACGGCGGAAATCTAGGCCCCCCACCATCCAGAATAGGAATTCACGCAAGCGATATTCATTAATCATCGTCAAAATACCCGATGTGAAAGCGCCGAGCAGCATACTAACAGCTACACCAGCCAGCAACAAGGTTGTGGTGTCGAGCTTGTTATTGCGCCAGGTTAACAAAATAGTAATCCCAACGGAAACAAAGGCCCCAACGAAAGCAAAGGCAGGCATGTAAAACATGCTAAGAGATGTTACGCCAAGAGCAATGGCGATAACCGCACCGAGGGATGCCCCAGCGGATACGCCCATAATACCTGGATCTGCCAATGGATTGGAGAATACCCCTTGCATAACCGCACCAGCCAGTGCCAAGGCGCCTCCCACGAGAAGTCCGATGATAAGGCGTGGCATGCGGATAAACCACAGTACAGCCTCTTGTTCAGCCGTAATCGGTTCTGTGAAATTCACAGGGATACCTATACCATTTAAGATACTTTGTATGCCCCCACCGATAGGAATCATAATGGTCCCTACGTGGAGCGCCAATAAACTCACAATACATAGCAATACCCCAATCAGAGTTATGGCCATGATACGTTGTTTCTGTTTAGTCATGAGAATTCCTTTCTAATTGAGGATACACAGTATGCATAACGGCTAACATCGCTTCACCAATATGCTGATTCATTGTATATAAGTACGCTGCCGGTAAGGGTTTAACTCGATTTTCCTTAATAGCAGGTAGATTTTGAAAGGCTGGATTCTTTAAATATCTATCCGCCAAATTCTTGTCCATTCCCTTATAGGATGGAATAAAAATATAGTCTGGATTCATGGCTAGCACACGCTCCTCCCCAAAGGGTATTCGTGGTGGTAATCCAATCCGATCAGGTGCATTATAGATACTCATATAGTGACACATATCATCAAAAAGGCTTCCTGTGCCCGTGTATCCGTCCATAGATGACACAAAGAGAACCGTCTTGCGCTGCTCAGTTGGAATAGATTCCGCTAGGTGCTTTATTTCATCTATTTCACGATGAATTTTCCGATTGTAAAAGCTACCCTTTTCATCTTCCCCGATAATATGAGCAATCTCCATCACATTCTGAATCACTCCGTCCACCGTAGAAGGAGTAGGTACCACAACAGTGGCTATCCCCATGTGCCGTAAACCATAGATAACATCAGCCGATATATAATCTGGCGCTATAACGAGATCCGGTTTCAAGGCTATAATTTTCTCCAAAGGATACGAACTCAACACAGGTTTTACCAACTTTGCGCGCTTTGCCTCTAGCGAATATTCCTCATAGGTAGACAATTTATTAATGCCCGCTAAACGCTCTGGTTCTATAAGTCCTAATAAAATTGTGTCGAACGCAGAGGATAGCGATAAAATCCGCTTTGGATGCTCTGGAACAGCAACTTGAACGCCATCGTGACTTTCCACATAACGAGTATATGGCGTTACATTTGCCTCTGATTGAGGTCCACAACCTGTTAAACATACACAAAGGAGTATCATCAAACATATGAAAAATCCAATTTTCTTGTTCATGATGATACTCCTTGTATAGTTCTAATTAGCGATTACATAAAGACTAGAATTTTTGAGTATAGCTGAGTTGGTAATTAAATGGTTCATCCCAGTATTCCCAGTCACCGTTGGAAATAACATTGTGACGGTTCAACAAGTTACGTGCATCTAGCCGCAAGGATGCGTTTTCATTGAACTGATACCCTACGTACGCATTCCAAGCTACGAGATTAGGATTAATGCCACCATCGCGGTTCTTCATCCGTTTTGTAACAAAGTTGATGCTAGTACCTGCAGTCCAGGTTGAGCTGTTATAATGGATTCCGCCTGTAAATTGCAATTTAGGGTTAGCTTGTTTCCAATAAGTCTTATCGATTTCTTGTTGTTTAGGATTGGAATACGATGCTCCCACAGTCATCTTCAAATGATCTGTTAATTTACGGCCATATTGGGCTTCGATACCGACATTTCTATAGCGACCACCATTTACGCGGATCGTATTTTTACCATTGCTATCCGGTTTCCAAGAGAAGAAGTTTTTAAAGTCCATATAGAAGAGCGCTACTTTCCAGCTATCTTTGTTAGTAATGTGTTTGTAGCCTAATTCATAATTCCAACCTTCTTCAGGTTTCAAATTACGTCCACTAACAGAGGCATAGCCTTTATTAATTTTCTTGAAAGTATCGCTTAAGTTCGGCATTCTAAAGGCTTTACCAACATTTATATACATGGATGATTCCTTGTTAATACGATGTTGTAATTGGAACTGAGGAATTAATACGCGTTGATTTTTCACAGGGTCTTTAATATCCGAATAACGCAAGCCTAAAATACTAGTCCATTTAGGATTAATCTGATAAGAGTATGTACCATAAACGGCATAACTATTGCGATGTGGATTTCCATAGTACGGACCAGATGTGGTGCGATATGTTTCTCGTTTACCAAGTACACCCGCAATAAAATAGTCCTTACCACCGCGGAAATCCCATTCATGTTGTACATCAAAACCATATTGTCGAGCAATATAGTTATTATCACTCAACGTATATGCCTTTTTGCTATGTACGCGACTTTTACCATACAAATCTCTATCATTGTAGAAGATTGTACCTGTAGTATTGCCATCTTTATAAACTAAAGACGCATTGTTTTTAGTATCTTTATAAGCATATGTTGTAGAGTGAAGCTTTTGCTTAATAGGATTCGTTTCTGTACTTAACTGTCCAAAAGAAGAATTACCTTCAAAGCGGCTAAAGTTCAAAGTCAACTTATCATTTAATTTACCGCTCATAAATACACCTAAAGAATTCCCTTTGTTACGAGCTGTATAATATTCATACCCTCTAGCATAACCACCGATATCTGAGCGGATAGGCGTTTCTGGGTCTTGAGCACCAAAAAAGTTACGTTCCACACCAATTAAGAAGCGAGGCGTGCCATAGTTAATTTGATAAGTTTGACGACCCATATTACCAAAACCTACCGTAGCAGAGCCCCCTTCTTTACTTGGAGTCTTCGTAATTACATTGATAACACCACTCATAGCATCAGAGCCATATAAAGCAGATGCTGCACCTTTTAATACTTCAATGCGTTCAATAGAGCTAGTCGGAATAGAGCTAAGTCCGCCCTTGCCATTGAGGTTCATCGGTACCCCATTCATGAGAATCAAGGAGCCCCGTTCAAGACCACGGATATTCACACGGCTATCCATAGCCCCATATTCAAGACCAGATGCACCATAGGAAAAAGACGTAATGCCGGGTACCATATTAACTGCATCAAATGCATTTTTGGCACCACTATTAGCTAAGTCCTTTTGAGTAATAACATCCATCGCAGCCGGCGTATCTAAATCTAAAAGAGCCATGCGATTTGCTGTTACATTAATAGTATGGGTTTCAGATACTCCATTAGTTTCACTCGATGCAGCTGTAGTGGGAGTCTTATCAGCACTTACCTCTGCTGCATATCCATTCACAGACAATCCCATCAATGCTAAACCTACAAGTATAGATATACGTTGCTTAATTTTTTGTCTCATACCAAATGCCTCACTTAACACATATATACATTCACACAATTATATAAACTACATATTTGTATTATTACACATTTATTTGGCCCGCACAAAACCCATACCCCTACCACTACTGTATTTTTGGGGGATTGTATCACTAATACATATTAGAATTTTTGTGTATAACTTAATTCATAATTGAATGGTGCATCCCAGTATTCATAATCGCCATTGGATACCACATTATGACGATTCAAAAGATTGCGTGCATCGAGGCGTAATGTAGCATCTTTGTTAAAGTGATACCCAACGTAAGCATTCCAAAGAGCAATGTTAGGATTTAAGCCGCCATCACGATTGCGCAAGCGTTTGGTTACAAAATTCAGGGATGTGCCTACATTCCAAGTAGAGCTTTTATAATGAATGCCGGTTGTAAACTGTAACTTAGGAGCCGCTTGTTTCCAATAGGTTTCATTCATTTCCTTTTGTTTTGGATTAGAATAAGAACCACTTACACTCATTTTGAGTCGATCTGATAAATGTCTACTATACTCAGCTTCAATCCCAACATTGTGGAATTTACCACCGTTTACACGAACGGTTGGGCGACCATTTTCATCAGGTTGCCATTGGAAGAAGTTCTTGAAGTCCATATAGAACATGTCCACCTTCCAGCTATCCTTCTTATTAAGACGTTTATAACCTAATTCATAGTTCCAACCCTCTTCAGGCTTAAGATTTTTACCACTTACTGCTGTGTATTGGCGGTTCACGCTACGGAATGAATCACTCAAGCTAGGCATCGTGTAAGCTTTCCCTATATTTAAGTACATGGAGGAAGCTTTATTGATGGTGTGCAACAATTGGAACTGAGGCGTTAACACATATTGGTCCTTAATAGGATCACTAATGGCTGTATAACGCAAGCCCAAAATGGCAGTCCATTTGGGATTGATTTCACGAGAATAGCTACTGTACACCGCATAGGTATTACGATGAGGCCGTGTATACACAGGGGCCTGTGTGGCACGATAGGTTTCTTGCTTACCTGTAACACCGGCAATCAAATAATCCTTACCGCCTCTAAAGTCCCATTCATGTTGTACATCTATACCATATTGACGAGCTACATAACTGGTTTCGGTCGGCTTGAACTGTTTAGCACTATGAACACGGCTTTCACCACGCATAGTACGGTCATTATAAAACAATATTCCCGTCGTATTATCATCCTTATAAATCAAAGATGCATTATTACGGTCATCCTTGTAATGATATGTCGTAGAATGACGAGCCTGTCTCACAGGATTTCTTTCTGTACTAATCAAACCAAAGGAGGACCGGCTTTCAGTGCGAGTATAATTTAAGGTTATCTTATCTGAAAGCTTACCGCTCATGAACACACCTAAGGAGTTACCTTTATTGCGCGTAGTGTAGTAATCATAACCCTTGCGGCCTGTATAGTCATACCGCACCGGTGTAGATGGATCTTGAGTCCCCCAGTATTTTCTATCGATACCAACGAGGAATCGATCAGTACCATAAGAAATATCAAATCTCTTGGAGCCTCGATTACCTACAGCTACCGTAGCAGAACCGCCCTCTTTTGACGGCGTTTTTGTAATAATATTTATAACGCCACCTAAAGCTTCTGCGCCATATAAGGTAGAGGCCGCCCCCTTTACAACTTCGATGCGCTCAATGGCACTGGTAGGTATAGAGCCAATTCCGCTCTTACCATTTAAGTTCATAGGTACACCGTTTACAAGAACAAGTGCACCGCGATCGAGACCACGAATATTCGTACGGCTATCCATGCCACCAAAATCTGCGCCAGATGCACTAAAGGAGTTAATGGTTACACCCGGTACATTAGCGACCGCATCAAAAGCCGTCTTAGCACCGCTATTTTGTATATCCTCTTGGGTAATAACAGAAGTCGATACTGGTGTATCTAAATCTAATAACGATGTACGATTAGCGGTAACATTTATGGTAACTTCTTCCTCATTATTGTTCATTGTTACATCTAAAGCATAACTATTAATTGACATAGTAGTTAATGCCATAAGCACTGCTACATAGACTTGTTTATTCATTCGTTTCATCATCCATGCCTCTTTTTTCAATTATTCCATATTATATATAATATTTAATCGTCCATTTGGTAATGTTTGTACCGTGGCGGACACGCCGTAGATGTGTCGGATGGTCTCCTCTGTCAATACTTCGTTAGGGGTCCCTGTACACACTACGGAGCCGTCTTTTAAGGCAATGAGACGGTCACAATAAATAGCTGCTAAATTTAAATCGTGAATAGCAGCCACTACGGTTGCATCAAGGCGTTTTACAATCGTCATCAGTTCCAGCTGATACTTAATATCTAGATGGTTTGTCGGCTCGTCTAGCACTAGACATTCTGTGCGTTGTGCCAAAGCACGCGCTAAGATAACCCGTTGTTGCTCACCACCAGATAAGGTATTAAAATTACGGCTTTCAAAATTACTAAGTCCTACCTGAGCCAGTGCATGTCGCGCGATTTCATAGTCATCAATTTGATCTCGATCGAGAAGCCCTTTATAAGGGGAACGGCCCATGAGGACCATTTCAAGAACGGAGAAATCAAAGTTAACCGTACTATGCTGCGCTACTACGGCCATTTTCAAAGCCGTATCGCGATGACTTAGAGAACTCATTTCAGTGCCATCAAAGAAAATTTTGCCATTGTTAGGTTGAAGTACTCGGTATAAGCATTTTAAAAACGTACTTTTACCACTACCATTAGGACCAATAATGCCAACGAATTCCTTATTTCGTATATCTAGGGAAATATCATGGAGGATTGTTTTCGGACCAAATGAGACTTGGATATTATCTGTTTGAATATTCATTATTCCCCTCCAAATCCGTAGTTCTTACGCACCAACATGTATACAAAGGTTGGTGCCCCAATGAGAGAAATGAGAATGCCGATTGGCAATTCTGCGTGAGGAATAATGCATCGGCACAAGCCATCAGCGATGACGAGGAAAATGCTACCGCCCAACGCGCTGAAAGGAATCAAGGTCCAGTGATTTGTACCGATGGTCATACGCACCAAATGAGGAATCAAGAGGCCTACAAAGCCAATCATGCCCGCCGCGTACACCACAAAGCCGATAATAAGAGAGCTAATAATCAAATACACTTGGCGATATCTATGCAAATCGCGACCTAAGGTAATAGCCACCTCATCACCGAGGAGCATCATGTTTAAAATTCTGCTTTGAGACCAGAAGAAAATAATGCTCACGAGGACAACGACGGCAATAAAGGGCAACATATCCCATTTAGCACCCGCAAAGCTACCCATCAACCAGTACGTAATGGTTTGGATGCCTTCCTTATCGTCCGCTAAATAGACTACAAAACTAGAGAAGGAGCTACATACAGCGCTTAACGCCAAGCCCCCTAAAATCAATTTCACCGAATTTGGTCGGCCACCCAAGTTCGAGATAAACAATACACCGAAGGAAATCGCCATGGCCCCGATAAAGGCCATAACGCCGACGAAGTTCTCACCGAACATAACGCCTACACCAAATAAAATAGCTACCGTAGCACCGAGAGATGCACCGGACGAAATCCCCAGGATATAAGGATCTGCCAGTGGATTCTTAACGATGGCCTGCATGATAACGCCAGATACGGCAAGACCTGCCCCAATAATAGCGGCCATCAACAACCGCGGCATACGTAGTAACCAAATAATAGTCTGATCAGGACTATTCATAGGATCATCGATAGCCAATGGACTAGAAAATTGATCTATTACAATGTTGAAAATTTGAGAAAGTGAAAACTGTACTGTACCAACAGAAAGTCCCCATAGAATGGCTAATGCTAGCACCCCTATGAGGACAAATCCGCCAGCAGTATATCCAATACGTTGTAGCATACTGCTCCTTTATTAATGAATTAAATCAGGTACCCCTTCTGGATATAGATTAGGGTACAACCCACGTGATACTATGTCGATACCATCGGATAAACGAATACCAGGACTATATACAGCAAGCAGAGGCAAGAAATGAACGCGCTTATTACGTAGCGCATTTACCCCTTGTAAACCTGGCTGCATTAATACATAGTTCATAATCACATCTGCTTGGCTATATTCGCCGTCAGATACGATCAAGAAAATTACATCTGGATTCTGCTCCACCACGTCCTCCATACTAATGGACGGCGTTTCTGTGTCAATTACATCGGCGTGCAAGGAATCCCCTATATTACCTGCTAATGTCTTATGTCCATACAATCGAAAATGCTTGCCTTCCACCTCGATAAACAATGCCTTTGGTGACTTTTCGTTAGCCGTTTGGGCTACCGTGTACGCCACAGATTGTTGCATCTCTTGAATGAGACGCTCTGCTTCCATGTTGCGATTAAAAATACGCCCCAAATCTCGAATATATTTATACTCCATATCCATGGTGAGCGCCGATTGAGCACCTAATGAGGACTCTGCAATATATACATTCGCTTGTCTCGCCTGCCAAAATGTAGGTGTTTGTAACATTTTATTTGTGAAAGTAGACTTCCAACCTACCAACAAATCAGGCTTCATCATCAATACGCTTTCTAAATTGGCATATTTCAGATCCTTGTATGGAATTTTATCGTATGCCGCACGGTATTCTGGTCGCACGTATTTGCGATCTGGAATCCCCATGCCCGCTACGATACGATCCCCTTCACCAAGGGCAATGATGGTTTCTATGGAGTTTTGCCACATCGCCACCACACGCTCGGGCACCGCCGTATAGGTACTTTCAAAAGGTTCACCTCGACGTACAAAGGATTCAATTGTCACTGGTGGCTGCAATTCGATATGTGCTGGTGTAGACTGATGGTCCTCAACAGTTACCTGCTGAGGACCACAACCTACACATATTAATAGACATAGTATTAATACGCTGAATCTAATCATTAGAATTTATATTTCGCCCCAATCATGAAGGAACGTGCTGGCATAGCCGCACTACCACGACCATTATAAGCGCTATAGCTTGTTTCATAAGCGCGGTTAAGAACGTTATTGACCACGATGTACGCAGTTAAATCTTTTGTTACATCATAGTTAAGGTTCCAGTCCACGATGAGGAAGCGTCTATGAGTGAATGCATAGTCGCTATTGCCAGTGTACCAGTTGATCAACAAGCCAGAATATAGACGCTTGTTATCATAGGAAATGTTCAATGCATAGTGGTTTTGCGGACGCAAGCTGTTAATAGCCACGTTGATATCATCGCTATTGCTATAGCCCCAGTTTGGATCAAGAACCCAACCACCTTTAGATAACCATTTATCTTTCATATGAGAGTAAGACGCACTCATTGTTACATGTTCATTTAATCTGTGGTCTACTGTAATATTGAAAGATTGTTTGTTTTCTTTTGCATTAACTGCTGTTTTTTCAAAGTCGCCGGTTCTATTATTCAAAATTGGCAATGTAGCGATGGCATTTTTCATACGCGTGTAATCATAGTGAACTGCTACAGTAGTATTATTACCTTTACCAAACGTATGTAATAGGCCCCATGTGAAAGCATCGCCTTTTTCATCATCTAATGGTGTATTAAATACCCCATCAACCGCACTGTAGTCGCCTGTTTTAAGCGGTCTCAAGATGCGAGTCCAACCAGCGTACATGCTAGTCTTTTTGTTAAACTTAACTTGACCATGCAAGCTAGGTGTCAAGGCGCTTACGCTACCCTTACCTTGGGAGTCACCACTGCCACTACCTTGAATGCTGCTATAGTGTACATAGCGCAATGCTGGTGTTAATTCCACATTGTTACCAATGTAGATTTTATCTTGTAAATAAGCATATAAAGTATTACGACGAATATCAGAAGACACTACATCACCATTACGTTTAATAGAACGGGAATTCAAATTAGAGCGACTATAGTCGATATTAGCAATAATATCATGCTTATCAAGTTGGCGAGTCCATTGAAGTTCTACACCTGTTTTATTTTCTTTATACCATCTATTTGGGCTACCTGCCATACCGCCTGTTTCAGCAATCCATTGACGCAATGCATCACGACGATCTGGGAATGGTGCCAAATTGGAATCAACCCATGCATTAAATTGCTCCACAGTAGCGCCATTAGGGAATGCCGCAGCATAGGCAGCACGTGCGGCCTCGCTACCAAGTTTAGACCATGTATATGTATCGCGACCTTCATATCGATGATCTAAACGATACAATCTAGCAAAGCTTTCCATTTGACCTTGGCGATCGAAAGTAAATTTCAAATCTGTGTCTAAGTTTTTAAACTTACTATAAGAGCCGTAGTTACCATCTAAAGCGAATAAATTGTGGTAGCCAGGGTTTCTGGAGTCACCATACAACTTAGGTGCATAACCTTGTGGATTTTCATCTGGATCTACATATTTAGGATCTGTTTTCAACTTGTAATTAGTATCATATTGGCCAACTTCAGCATTGAAAATAATGCGACGCCAATCATCTGCATTCCAGTATTTCCGGCTTGGTGTAGAAATTGGATACCCATCGCGACCTTTTTTGAAGTTCATTGAGAACTGTAAGCTTTGTTTCTTATTGAACTCATGGTCAATACGTGCATTAAATCCTTCTTCGCGCCATTTAGAACCTGTAAGAGTGGCTACTTCACCAGTATCGCCATCTTTATACTTCGTATCTTGAGACATAGTACGTGTAGCTGTTACAAAGTAACCAGTAGATGCATTCTTACCTGCCGCACCTTGTACAGTCAAGTTATAACTATGCTTGTTCCAGCTGCCTGTAGCCAAATCAACGGAACCGCTGAAATTGCCTTTACCACGGCGTGTAATGATATTGATGACACCACCTGTAGCATCAGAACCATATTGAGAAGCACCAGGGCCTTTGATAACTTCGATTTTATCAATAGCATCCATGTTGGTTACTTCATCAATATTTACACCTGTAGATTTAGAGCCTCTTTCAGAGCTATCACCTAAACGACCAGATGTAATATTGTCTACACGACGACCATCTACTAATACTACAACGCGGGAGTCACCATTGATGGACACACCATTATTATAAAATTGGTAACCATACTCGCCACCACGGTAACCAGGATTTTGGAATGTAACACCTGGAACGCGTTTAATCGCTTCAGTTACATCGCGATAATGACGTTTTTCAATCTCTTCACGAGTGATAACCTTTACATCACCACCAGTACGGTAATAAGATTGCTCAGTAATGGTATTACCATACTCATCCTTTGCCGCATCGGCTTTTACCGAAACATTATGAACCTCATAACCCTTGAAGTTCTCATCATACGCATAGGCTTGATACGTACCTAACGCTAACGTTGCCGCAATAGCAGCAGATAAAATACGACGACTCGTCATAACCCCTCCACACACAATAAATACACAATAAAAAAAATATTAAAACTAATCCTCTAACAAATGCGTTTCTTGTATTTTCTGAATTAAAACTACACACAAACATAATTCATACATTATCAGCTATAGAAGATTAGTTAAAACCATAATCTACATTAACCACAATCGTAACTGGCTCACCTGTTGTATTCTCTATACCGCCAGAGCTCTCTACGAGGCTAGCAGCAGCATTATCGAGAATGCTAGAGCCACTGCTACCGATCATATTCGCACCAGCAAAGTTGCCATCCGCATCAAAAGTGATTTCAAAGGAAACTCGTCCACTGAGGCCACGGCGCACCGCCTGTTGCGGCATTACTTTATTACTCTCAACGCGAGCAATATAACCTGAACTATCGTAAGATCCCCCACGACGTTCTACATCACCTGGACCTGGATCACCACCTTTAGAACCATTGCCCTCATTACCAAGGCCTCCATTACCAATAACCCCACCACCTCCAGGGCCAGGTACATTTCCACTCCCTGGAATGCCAACAGGATTATCAGTATTACCATTCAAATTGACTGATGCCGTCTCATTACCACCTAAGTAAGGATTCAGATTTTTTAAGCCTTCTGTGGGCTTTCCCGATAAATCAGGCAATACACTACCTGCTTTACCGCCTCCTGCGACTGGTTTGTCGTCAGGTTGAATCTTTAATTTCTCAGGATCTTTCTTCTCTTGAGGAGGTTCTTGCTGCCCCATATCAAGGTTGATAACCAAGTCTTTTTTGGGTGTTTCTGGAGGTTTTATATGACCAAACCAATCACCTACAACACCCCAATATACAAGATTTAATGCCAATGCAGCTACGAAAGGAATTCCATATCGTTTATCTACCATAGAATCACTTCCGTTCTGTAGCTACGCTAACAAACCGAGCACCACTAATTTTAAGATTATCTAAAATATTGATAACGTCCTTATACGCAATATCCTCAGAGGCACGCACAATAAATGCTTGTTGAGGTTCTTTTGCAACAATACCTTGAATTTCATTACCTAATTGATCAGGGACAATCTCACGTTCATTCAAATACATCTTATGTGTAGCTGTTAATGAAATTGTGATAGGCTCAATCGTCTTTGCAGAAGAAGAGGAAGCCTTTGGTAAGTTAAGAGGAATTTGTTCCTCTGTATTCATATACAACGTACTCATCATGAAAAATACGAGCAAGAAGAAAACGATATCAATCATAGGTATAATCATGATGGTAGGTTCTTTTTGTATGCCTACTGAACTACGTTTCATCGTTGACTCCTAATATATAAATCCATAATAGAACCTAATTTTTGCTCTAATTTCGCGATATCTGAATTTACTTTATCTGTGCACCAACTATGGATGGCTAATGCTACGATGGCTACTGAAAGCCCTGTTGCAGTGGCAACCAGCGCTTCGGATACGCCGCCTGTAATAACAGTAGGAGCACCAATATCGCCACCAACGGCTGCGAAGGAGCGGATCATGCCAACAACAGTACCCAAAAGTCCAAGTAATGGAGCCATTGTTACCATCATGCTAAGCCAGTTAAGACCACGTTTTAAACGTTCATCCATGTAACCTACCACATCATGTAAACGGTTCTCTAAACCTTCCGCACTATATACAGACTCCACGATAGGAGATACGAATCTACTCAATGCATCATCACTATTTTTTATAGAATTTTCTAGAGTAGACCAATTATTACTATTACGACCTGCATCAATGCTATCGGACAACTGTTGTAACTCATGATTGATGTTTCTGTACGTACGAATACGTTCAAATAAAATAGTACATGCTGCTAACATGAATAGTACAAGTGGATACATAACGAAACCACCTGCATTAAATAGGTGAATTGTATACTCCATCATAGCCTCCATATAATGTATAAAATTACGTATTATTTAACAAAAAAATGGTCATCTATATTATTAGATTAACCACCAACATTGACATTATCCTATAAAGCATGTATAAGTACAATAACCCTATACCCCCTACCGTTATGATATTTCTATAGGATTCCATTCTAACCACATATTTCATCCACCTTAAATATACATCTATCCACTATATATAGACAATATTAAGTTCTCGCATAAAAGTTTCATAATTATTATAAAAAATATAATAATTATATCTATTAAAACTATACTCAATAAGATAATCTATCATATTTTATAGTCGAAAATCATTATAATTCACGTTCCACCATCAAAAATCTTTTTGTATTTTTATGAGCTTATTATTACTCCATGAATATAATTTATTCACACATGAATAATACTTATACTCCAGACTATCCATATCTTTACGGTCTATTTATTACTCCTATAGCGCTCAATATATCTTATAAACTTATTAACTTATACTCAAACTATAAATATTACAATCTATATAAAAAGAGGACTAAGCCTTTATGGGCTCAGTCCTCTGATTATTCTCATTATAATAGCATAAATCCTTATAGCAAATTATATGCCATGTATAGCTCTTATTTATTTTTTAGCTTTATCCGCTTTTGCCTTTTTATTTTCTTTTACCTTTTTAGGCTTTTCTTGTTTAACCTTTACTGGTTTTTTCGCATTAACGGCAGCACCAGCAGGCTTTACAAATGCATTGTTAAGATTTGTTGCCACTTGTAAAGCTACATCCACATTTGGCGTAGAAACAATGGATTGACCAGCTACCGTTACAGTGTCACCACTATAGGATGCAGAACCTGGTGTCACTTGATTGTTATGATACAATCGTGCCAATTTACCAGCCATGTAATAAGCACGCTCTTCGCCTGTGTAGCGGCCACTACCTGCTGGAGTATAGATATTATCACCGTTTACGTACACAGTACCATTCGATACGTTTACATGATTCCCAGAATATGTGTACATACGAGAAATATTATTGTTCACCCGATCGGACAACTTTGGATGGTTATTAGGTGCTACCACTTGTGAAAGCCCTTCACGGTAGTGTTCCCCCACTTTATTGCGCAGTACTGCCATAGAACCAGCTGCACCACCTACATTGTATGGAGACTCACTTAAAATCTTAAAGCCTAACTCATCAGCGGCTTTTTCTTGGCTCATCGTAAACACTTGATTGGATAAGTAGTTGCCTGCCACATTAGATAAAATAGCCGCACCTTCACTACCGCCAGCAGCAATGCCAACCGCTGTAGAAAGACCGATTTGCTTCTTAGCTCCATTAATAATATCTTTATGCTCACCATGAGAGATTTCATGAGCCATTACATAGGCTAATTGATCATCATCCAGTGTATCTAGAGCACCCTTGTTAATGGACATAACACGACCAAGTGTGGCAAACGCATTAAACTCCTCATCAGGATTTGCATATACAACGTAAGAACGCTTTACACTAGGTGTAGCCTCTAATGTCTTCATGATTCGATTTACACGCTCTTGAGCCGCACTATCGTTTAAGTAACCAGTTTTCTCTTTTGTGCGCGCCAAACGCTCCTGTTGCCCCTCTGCAGAATTATCCATTTTATTTAATGCAGTAGATACGTAAGCCATAGCAATAGCACCACCAGCTAAAGATTGTACCGCAGCAGATGCAGCATTAACAGAAACCGTTTGCATCATAGTAGGTGCCATTGTCACTGCCATAGCAACAGATAAGGTAGCCGCTGTAAGTTTCTTATTCATTCTCTCAACCCCTTAAACAATGATATAGCTATATAATAAAACAATATAGAATGTAAGAAAACGCCAGAATTTCCACACTACCTATATAATATTACTTCATGATAAATATAGAATGAATAATGGAACAATCATTCATCTGTTGCGACGACTTTAGCTGAAAGTACAACAGCCTCTTTCCCCTCTTTAGAAACTGCACTACCATGTGTATAGCCTACTACATCAAAGCCTGCCTCCGCACACTGCTCTGCGATGCTTTCATAATTTTCATTCTTACCACGAGTACACGTAGAAAGATGAACCGTAGTAACGCCTTTTTTCTTGAAAGACTCAATTTTCTTAGCAAGATCCCCACCACTATGTGTGAACCCCACCAACTCAATATCCTCATCAGCATAACGCTCAAAGGAATCTGCTTTATTCATAAATGCTTTTAAGCAACCACCGCAAGAACAGCGCTGCATTGTATCCTCATTCACAAGGACTGCAATTTTTTTAGTCATAAGACCTCCTATGAAAATATAGTATTAGAACTATAGTATAACACAGCTATAAGAAAAATACGTATCTCAAAGCACGTTGATTGATGCTAATTATAGATAGGCAAATTGAGGTTTGAATGCATATATGCTATCATGAGAGAAAGAAGGATTGGGATGGAGAAACCTAAGTTCATATCTTATACTAGACCAAATGGTCATAACGAATTTGAGGAGGAATATTATGCCACTAAAGACTTTAGATAAGATATTTGAAAAAGATATAAATAATCCAGCCTTAACAGAAAACTATTTAGAAGAGAAAGCTAAATTAGAAAACGCGTTAGCCGTTTTAAAAGCACGAGAGGCTGAGGGTTTAACACAGCGTGATTTAGCTGAAAAATCTGGTGTTCCACAGTCAACAATTGCCCGTATAGAAAAAGGAGCCAATACAAGTTTAACTACTATGTGCAAAATTGCATTTGCCTTAGATAAACAATTAAAGATAAGCTTAGTATAAAAAATAACCCCTATAAGCCGATATGATGGATTATAGGGGTTTTAATATGTTTATAAATAAATACTTTGAAAGGAGTTGTATTTACACAAATTTAGAGTTACCCAACTGATTTACGGTTCGGTAACATTGGCACGTCGTGCCGCGTTACCGTGTAGATTTAGTATACCTCCTACCACTAACCGCGGCTTCCTATCAATCCTCACTGTGGATCTCCCTTCTCTGCTTCGCTTCTCCAGCTTCTACTGCCCTGCTCACCAGGTACCCTAGGAGGATAGGAAGCCATACAATGTGTATAGCCTACAACATCAAAGCCGGCCTCAGCACACTGCTCTGCGATGTTTTCATAATTTTCATTCTCATAACGAGTACACGTAGACAAATGAACCGTAGTAACCCCTCTACTCTTGAAAGACTCGATTTTCTTGGCTAGATCGCCACCACTATGCGTGAAACCTATCAACTCAATATCCTCATCTGCATAACGCTCAAAGGAATCTGCTTTATTCATAAATGCTTTTAAGCAACCGCCACAAGAACAGCGCTGCATTCTATCCTCATCCACGAGAACCGCAATTTTCTTACTCATAAGACCTCCTATGAAAATATAGTACTAGAATTAGTATACCATAGCTATAAGAAAAAACGTATCTTAAAGCACGTTCATTAATGCTAATTATAGATATGCAAATTGAGGTTTGAATGTATAGTTACATATAATTGAATTTGCTCAACACCTATATTGTTCAGTAACATGAGCACTACGTGCCGCGTTACTGGTTAGATATAGTTACCTCCTACCACTAGCCGCAGCTTCCTATCAATCCTCACTGTGGATTTCCCTTCTCTGCTTCGCAGCTCGGCAAATCTTACGTTTGGAAGAAGGTGATGTGTGGGCCCCATACGTCGCTACGCTCCTCTGTTAGCTCACACCCTACCCTTCCCAGCACCGTCTAACACGGACACCTACATAGATAGTACCTCTACAACCTTGGCTGGAGACGGCTCTAGTAGGCCTAGCTAGTCGAAGACTAGCAAAAAGAAAAAGACCTACCTTTAGGTAGACCTTTTTCTTTTAGTTAATCAGCGGCTTCCTATCCTCCCAGGCCGTCTCCAGCCAAGTACTTTCGGCGTTTATGAGCTTAACTACTGTGTTCGAGATGGGAACAGGTGGATCCTCATAGCCATCGCCACTGAATCTGTCAGAGTTTGTACT